>JABLTL010175935.1_pt1 | contig 57750 bp, 43 predicted proteins | sample 7160151 | NCBI WGS metagenome assembly JABLTL01 (sample SAMN14651223, study PRJNA627086) | human gut metagenome | isolation source: feces | host: Homo sapiens | reverse complement strand
TATTAAATATTATATGATTTTAAAAATAGAAATGTTAATACTTCAACTTATTTTTAATATTTACATTATATTAAGTTTCTAGCTTAATATAAAGGAGGAAAATTATGAAAAACCAAAGAGGAATAACACTAGTTGCACTAGTAATCACAATAATTATATTACTAATACTAGCAGGAATAGCAATATTAACATTAACTCAAACTGGATTATTAGAAAAAACAAAAGAGTCAAGAGAAATAGCAAAAAATTCTCAAGATAAAGAAACTAATATGCTTTCAGAATACAATAAAAAAGTCGATGAAATTATTGGAACATCTACCAGAGATCAAAATACTTCTTATTCATTATTATGGGAAGGAATCGCAAAAGAAAAAAATAAAACTTATAAATTTATAGATTCTAAAAATCTTAATAATTATGATTTTTTAATTATCGAACATAAACAATCTGACTGTGACCTAACAAGTTCTTCAATTTTTAGTACATCAACACTTCTTGCTAATACTACTGTAGCTTTACACGGCTGGTATCAAAGATATACTGCTTTAAAATTTAGCAATACTGATTTTACTATCTCTGATTGGTGGGAAAATGATTCTGTAAAAGAATATGTAACAAAAATATATGGAATAAAATATTAAAAAAGCACAAATTGTGCTTTTTATTTGATATTTGCTATACCTCCATAAACCATTTTAAGCAACTTTAATTTTTAATAAAAAAATCAACAGTAAATATAATTTAAAAGTTAATCAAAAGATTCATATTGACAAAACTAAAAGAAAACTTTTCAAAAGAAAAAGTAGCAAGTATAACAGGATTATCAGAATCTGAAATAGAAAATATAAAATAAAAAAATAAGTCGTGTGAATCAATTAATTCATACGACTTATTTTATCTTAATTATTTGTGTAATAAATTTCCCCATTTCCATAAACAAATTTATAATATTGTCCAATGAATTCAGGTTGTTCATTATCTTTTAATGTATATTTAGGCTCTAGAATTATTTTTCCTTCTTTATTGATAACTCCCCATTTTCCTGATTTTTCAATTCCTGCAAATCCATATTTATTAACTTCTGTTACTTTATCATATTTAAAATCAACTACTGTTTTACCATCTTTATCAACAAATCCCCAATAATTTCCTTGTTTTTTAGCAAATATCTTATTATCTGTAAATAAATCTGTATCTTTTATTTCTTGACCATCTTTTGTGATATATTTTGCTTCACTATCATTGTAAATCTTGATATATTCATCATTAACTTCAACTGTTGCATTTTCTAATTCAGTAATTTTCTCCATATCTTTAGAATAAATTTCAGTAATTTTTGTAGTATCATTTATGGCTTTTATCAAATTCATATTTTCAATTTTTTGTATTGTATTATATTTAAATTGAATTTTAGTATCTTCTTCTTCATCTATAACTCCTAGTTTCCCATTATTATTGCTAGCTAAAAAATAGTTATCATATAAATATTCTATATAGTTATACTCTTTATTTGTTTTCTTCTCATTATTTTTATATATGCTGTAATTTACTTTATTATCTCTTACAGAAATGTTAATTTTATAACTTGTATTTTCAACTTTTGTAAATACAGTATTATAATCTAATGATGTTTCTTTTCCATTTGTATCAAATACTTTTACTTTTCCATTACTATCTGTTGCATATATATTTTCTCCTGTAATGTCAATTTGATTATATTTAAATGGAACTATTTGTTTTCCTTCAATTGTAAGTACACCATATTGTTTTCCTTTTAATGCTACTATTATATTATTAAATTCATCATATCTTAAAGATTGATATTCATTGTCTATCTCTTTTTTTGAATTTTTATATAATCCATATTTTCCATTTTGTGCACATATCAAATATGCCTCTTCACTACTTGTTTCTAATATTCTGTATAAATCATTATAATCTGTTTTTAATAATTCTTTTCCGTCTTTGTTAATATAACCATATCTATAACCTTCATCTGTTGTAATACTTACTATATACCCACAATCTTTATAACCTGTATTTTCATCATAATATTTGTCCGCTTCTATTTTATCATAATTAGCCTTTACTATTTCTGCACCTTTTATATTGATTACTCCATACTTGTTATCTTTTTTTACTAAAAGTTCTCCCTCTTTGAACTGTAATGTGTCTATTTCATCATAAATTGGACTTGTTATCTTTTTACCATTGAAATTAATTATTCCATATTTTCCATCTTTACTATATTTTAAAACACTTTTTTCATACATTAAATCTGTTGATACTCCTTTTAATCTAAGTGGTTCAACATTGTTATAATTTCGAAATAGGTTTTCTTTTTTATCATTAAATACCTCAGTTTTATCTCCACTATAACATACAAATATAGCTTTATTTGGATTTGGTATTACTACATTATCATAATTTGTTTCTATAATCTTATTTCCGTTTGCATCTATTACTCCATATTTATCATTTTCTTTTACAACAAAATAATTATATTCAAATACTCTTTCTACTTGATATTCTTTTTTACTTTTTTCTACTTTTTGATATGTTATGAATCCTGCTGACAATACGACTATTATTACTAAAATTATTGTTATTATTATACTTCTTTTTTTCATATTATTTTTTCCTTTCGTATTAAACTAGATTTATTATAATTGTTTTTAGTGTTTTTTTCAATACGATTTTTTAGAAATTTTAATAATTTTGTTTCTTTATGTTGTTCTTCATAAATAGTCAATAAAATAACGCAAATAGAGAGAATATATTTAATATTCTCTCTGTTTTGTTGCTAAATGTTTAGTTCTATTTGATATAAAGTACTGGACGGAACCCATAGCCAGTACCAGTACTAGAGGCATAATCATATACACGGTAACAAGCAGAGTAACTTGCATATGCGTGGTAAAAAGTTCCCCCACGAAGGTTATAAGTATTGTACATAGTATTATAACCTAAATTTGCTACATATGATGTCTCTTGTGACCATTCCCATAAATTTCCTGCTACATCATATAATCCTTTTCTTAACACTTGGCTTGTTGAACCTGTTGTTAGTATTACCCATGAATTTGTTCCTGCATTTGTTGTAAAACTACTTGCCTCTTTAAATCCATCTGTTGATGCATTTGATGTATTTACATTTGTATAATATCCTCTTAGATTTGATAATGATACATTGTCATAATTTCCCCAGTTTGTGCTTTTCATGTCTAAATAATCTGAACTATTACTTAAAAATTTCATCATCATATCCCATTGTGTTCCTGTTATTAATCCGCTTTTTACATATGAGTTTTTACTATATAATCTATCGCTCATTTCTACTGCTGTGTAGTAATCTACATGATAATATGGTATACTATTTGCTTTTTCTACTATATTTCCTGTTGCTTTATTGGGATAGCTTGTATCTGGTATTACTTTGCCTCTTGCTATATAATCATAGTTTTGCCTTCCCCCTCCATTTATTCCTGATTGTATTCCTACTGCACTAAATAATGATTTATTGTTTGCAAATGTTACACTATCTTTAAATGTATTTGTTTCTTCATCTAATGTTGATACTCCTGCTTCATATCTTCCTACATAAAATCCACCATATTTTTCTATTTGTTCTTTTTCTGCTGTATTTGTTTCTCTGTCCCATGATGAAGCATTAGTCATCCCAAAATCTATTTTTGTATATTCATCTATTGTGCATGGTATCCATACAAATTGATTTCCTTTTAATTTTGTTGCGTATTCGTGTGTTGTTTTATCTGTTTTTCCGTCATATTTATCTGCTTCATTGTCTGAGATTATTACTCCTGTATCTATTGTTCCACCTACATAGAAAAATCCTTTTGGTACTGGAATTGTTTCTCCATTTCCTACTGATACTGCATATACTGTTGATACTTTTGTTAGTCCTGTTACTTCTGTTCCATCTGATGTTTTTACTACTGCTGTTGTCTCTTCTCCCCACCCAGCTTTTAATGCTACTTCTTTTCCTGCATCTTGTGGATTGTCTTTATTATTTTCTGGTAATTTTTCTTGTTCTTTTCTTCCTACACATGTTACTGTTCCATATTCTGTTATTGTGAATTCATAACTATCTACATTTACTTTTAAGTCCCATTCTACTTCTGTTACTTTGGGATTTATTCCATCTATTTTATTTAGACTGTCTTTTAATAACTCCTTATTTAAACTTGCGTTTTCGTCATATGATGCCATTACTGCCATTTTTACTTTTTCTTCTGCATTTGCATATTTGCTTTCTTCTACTGCTTTTTTTGCATTTTCAAATAGTCCTGTATTTGTTATTGCTTGAATGCTTATTCCTGCCAAAATTAATAAAATGACGATTGTGATTACTAGCGCCACTAATGTTATACCATTAATGCTTTTTTCTTTCATACTTTTCCTCCTAATTTTTCATTCGAATTTTAGCACACAATTTATTATGTATTAAAATTATTTTACCATAGTTAAATTTTTAGTTCAACAATTATTAAATATTTTTTACATTGTTTTCTATAAAAAAATATTAACCAGTATTTTTATTTTTATACTGGTTAATATTTTTATTTACATATTATTTTAGTTTCTCTATTTCTTCTTTTGAAAGTCCGGTAAGTTTTTCTATCATTTCTATTGGTAATTTTTCTTTGAACATTTTTTTTGCTATTTCTATTGTCTTTTCTTTTGCTCCGCTGCTCAATTCCGTTCTATTTTTCCGTTCCATTTTTCCTTCTTTTCTTCCATCCTCAAAAAAGTTCTGTTCACTCACTAACCTATTATATTCTGCCATCACTATTGAATTATGTCTTTCTCTTTCTTTGGGGTCTTTACTTAAAAAATCTAAAGTGTTTATTGCTCTTTTTATTTCTTTATTTTCTTTTTCTGCCAACATAATCCCCTCCTTATTTTGTGTGAATATACACATCCACTGATCTAATTTTGTGAATCTTGATGACTCTTTTTTCTTGAATTTTGGTAATTCTATATAATGAACTTCTATATATTTTGATGCAATCTCATCTTCTATTTTAAATCCCATATCTACATATTCATCTTTCAGTGTTTTATCAAATTTCATTCTTCCTACACTATGATAACTATTTCGATTTAAAAAATTATAGTTTGTTATAAATATTACTATGCTTTTCTTTAGCTTTTGATAACTATCTCCAACTTGCAATTGCTCTGATATCATTTTGCCCATATATTCTGTTGCTCTTTCTTCTGTATTCTTTTCATTTTTCATTTGCAATTCAACATCTATCATTGTTCCATCATTTATCTCTGCTTTTATATCTAGTAGTCCTCTTTTCTCGCCTTTTTCATATGGTATTATTTCTGGATTTGTTATTTTTATTCCTCTTATTTCTATTTTTAGTAATGCTTCTAGAAAATCTTTTAATACACTTTCATTTCCTTTATATGCAAACACTCTTTTAAATATGTAATCATCTGTTAGTGGTAGTCTTTCTAAATTATTATTCATTTATCTCCTTCCTTATTATACTAAAATTTATTGTAGTTGGCAATACTTTTTAGTAAATATTTATTATTATATTTATAATTGTAATTTTATTGATTCTTTTTATTTTTTATAAATATTCAATTTTATGTATTTTTATCTTTCGCTTTACTTTTAGTTTATTTTTGGTATTGATTCATTTGGAGTTTTAATTTAGATTTTTAAATTTTCTATTTAAAATTTTTGATTCTAATTTTTGTTTTTTTTGCCTAAACTTAAATTGTTTGATTTTAAATTTTTTATATTAAAATAAGCAATAAATATCAAATTACATAACTTGTAAAATTATTAAAAGCTCATAATCAAACCCAGATTATGAGCTCTATAATAATAAAATTAATCATCAAATTAAATATTGATAAATCCAAAAAAATATAATTCTTTATAGAAATTTTTACATATTCGATTACTTACATACCTGTAACAGGTAATTTTTTATGAGTTTCTTTTAACTCTGTTTCCATATTAACTATTGTCTTTTCACTTGTACTATTTTTAGAACTATCTATGGTTGCCGTTTCTTCCTTATGTTCTATTTTAACTTCTGTTTTTTCTTTGAATTTGTTATTTATTGTAACAATTACATTTTGATTAAATTCTACATTAATCTCAACTAAATCCTCACTTATAACATATCCATCTTTTGCATTAGTTTCTTTTATATAATATTTTCCAGGAAGTAAATTTGAAACTTCAACCTCTCCATTTTTATTAGTTTTTAAATTTGCATATAACACATTTTTATCTTTGTCTAAAAGATTGAATTCTACTCCTTCTAATTTTTCTTTAGTATCTTTGTCTTGTTTTATTATTTTTATTTTTGTTTCATTTTTATAAAAATTGTCTTCTGTTTTTCCTTTTGCATCTTCATATGTTGCTGTTGTTAAAGCATAATCCTGATAATTAGAATCTGGTGCTTTTCCATATAATACTGGTTTATTTTTTATTTTCGTTTCAATCTTAATATTAAAACTTCCATTATTTTTTAGATTTTTAATTGGTATTAAAATCTTAAATTTTTCATTTTGGGAAAATTCTTGTTTTTCATTATTATTTAAATCTGTTATTTTTATTTCTTCTGGTAATTGATTTTTTTCAGCAGAAAGACTAACCTTATAGTTTGTTATTGTTGTTCCAGCTTTTATTGAATATATTTTTGATACACATTCTTTGTTTATATTATCTACTTTAAATGTATCTGCTTCTCTGTTTATTTTTATATTATTAGATATTTGTGTTTCTTTACTATTTTTGGCATCTTGTAATATTTTATTTAAAGCATTTAAAGTTCTTTGACCAGCTTCTCCTATTGCTTGATAATCATTTGGATTGTTTCCATGTATATAACAATATATTGCTTGTTTTGTAGCTGTAAATGCTTCTTGTTTATTATTACATCCTAATTCTTGAATAGATTTATATGGATAACCATTAATTATAATTCTCCATAAATTAACATCTGTTATTGCCTCATTTACAGATACAGAATATGAAAATCCATCGGTCACTCCGTGGTTTTGTTTTATCTAAACAATATGCAGGATAGCTAACTCCATCTTTTTTATATTCAACATAATGAACTAAAACCACATTACCTTTATATTTTAATAAATTGCCACATTCCCCTCCAGACACTATATTTGCTGAACTTATATCAACAGCTTGAACTGTACTAAAAATAGTAATTATATTTAACAAACTAAAACTAACAAACATTGCAAAAAATTTTTTAATATTTTTTAATCCTCTAAATTTCTTTATTTTCCATGCCTCCTTTATATTTCCTCTCCTCGTATACATCTTCTGTACATTGGCTCATTTTCTACACACGTAATTAATGTGATTGTATTTTTTTCTGTTTTTTCTAAATAGCTCCAATCCTCATCTGTTATAATAAGATTCTTGGTCACTACATATGTTCTTTCAAAACCATAGCATTTATAAATTATCTTATCTCCTTCTTTTAATTTTTTCAAATTAGCAAAATAATTAACATTATATCCTCTATTATGTGCCGCAAGTCCTACATTCCCTACACTTTTAGATGTCTCTTCAAAATGACCGACATACTTATCCATAATTTCTTTACTTGTGCCTTCAGATATCTCTGCCTCTAATGCTATAGCTGGAATCAAAATCTTCCAATTAACCTCTTTTGTATCTTCTATAACTTCATTTGTTACAATTTGATTTTTAGGGTAATCATTTTGAATTTCTATTTTTTCCTCTATACCATTATCAGAATTTAAATTAACACTATTAGAATTTAATTCAACTTGTACTACACTTTTCTTAAACATATTAAAGATAGACTGTGGACAAAAATTAATACTCACATTTGTGACAAAAAAATATATTACTATTGTTATTATCAAACTAATAACATTAACAAATCTTTTGGTATAGCTAATCATGCATAAACTTCACCACCTTTTATTAAATTTTTTTGTTTGGAAATTTGTTTTTTCGAAAAAACTTTTTATGATTAAAAAAATAGATTGATTCAAATCTGTTATTATAATACTACAACATTCAACATTTGTAAAGAACTTTTCATCGCAAAATTCGACAAATTGCCTTCAATCTCTTTCAACTCTAAGTATTAAAAAGGCAAACTTTTTAAAAGAAAAAAAATCATTCATCATTCAAAGAGCGAGTCTCTATATAATATTTAAAATCGAGTTCGACCTACGAAATCAATCCTACAACCAACCATAGTGCGTATCAAGTCTATGAATCCTTCGTATCCCCAAACGCCTTGGAGAACGGAAATTTTAAATATTATATAGAGACTCGCTCGAAAAAGCCATGTATCAAAATCACTGCTTAGTTGGAATCCTAATCACAACCTCAGTTCCTTCTCCAACCTTACTCTTAATATCAATACTACCACCATTCTTATCCAAAATCTCTTTAGCAATAGAAAGACCTAAACCAGTTCCTCCCATCTCTCTAGTACGAGCCTTATCAACTCTATAAAATCTCTCAAAAATTCTAGACAAATCTTCCTCAGGAATACCAATACCATTATCAAAAATCTTGATATAAGCATCATTATAAACAAACCCTACATAAATCTTTATCTCTCCGCCATCTTGAGTATATTTTATACTATTTGTCATTATATTTAAAACAACTCTCTCAATGTCATCCTTATCAGCATAAACTAGAGGTACATCTGCTGTAACAAAACAATTTACAGTATGATTTTTCTTTTTTATCTCTATTGCCAATTTTTCTTGACATTTTTTTACTAGTTCCCCTAAATCAAAAGCTTCTTTTTGAGTTTTCTTTTTATTACTATCATATCTAGAAAGTGTTAATAAATCTGTTACTAGTCTTGCCATTCTTCTTGATTCTGAGGCTATTACATTCAAGAATTTTTGTTGTGTTTCTTCATCATAGCCGCCTTCTAGTAAAGTATCTGCATAACCCATAATTGATGTAATTGGTGTTTTTAATTCATGAGATACATCTGCAACTAATTCTTTTTGCATATTATCTAGTTTTACGTGTTCTGTTATATCTTGAATTACTGCAATTACACCATCTGGTCTATCTTCTTCATTTTTAAATGGTGCAAAAAATACTTTAACATATCTATCATCAACTTGGAATCTTTTTTCTGTTGATGTCCAACTTTCCAAGTATATTATTTTTTCCATATTAATATCTATTTCGAATTTTTTAAATATGTCATTAAAAGTATTATCTTCTGGGCTTATACTTAAAAATTTCTTTGCAGCTGGATTTATTAATATAATTTCTCCAGACATATTAAATGCTATTATTCCATCTGTCATATGCAAAAGAATTGTTTCTATTTGATTTTTCTTTGTTGAGACTTCACTTAATTTATCTTTTAATTCTGTTTTTTCATCACTTTTTATAAATTTGTTTTTTGGATAAATTACATATTTTGATAATACTTTAGAAATAATTAATGCAAATATTATTAATACTCCTATTGCCACTAAAATTGATATTTCTGTTTGTTTTTTTATTATATCAGCTTGGTTTATAATATCAACAACATTTCCATTCGACATTTGTATTATTTCTTTTATCATACTTAAATAAAATCCACCTAATATTCCTACAACTACAATCCCTATAATTAATGCAAATATTATTGTTCTTGCTTTTACTTTTTTAAACATCCTTTTTTACTCCCTAACAATTTTCTTTATTTCTGTAAAAATTTTATCTTCAACATTTGAAGTTGAAACTTTTAATGCATTTTTTGACATTGTTTCTATTGTATTTTTGTTTAATATAATTTCTTCTATATTTGAATTTAAATTTTCATAATTTAATTCATTGTTTAAAATTATTCTTGCAGCACCTATATTTTCTAATACTTTAGCATTATGTAATTGGTGGTCACCACTAACATTTGGCAATGGTATTAATATTGACGCTTTTCCTAAATTTGAAATTTCTGTTATTGTCATTGCCCCACTTCTAGCAACAATTAAGTCTGATACATTCATCATTTCTTCCATATTATAAATATATGGTACAATCTTTGCATTTTCTAAATGATTTATATATACATTATTTTCTTCCAAAATTTCTTTTATTCTATCATATTGTTTTGGACCTGTTGCCCAAATAATTTGATAATCTTTGTTTAATTTATTTTTTAATATTCCTAAAATTGCATCATTTATTTTTTGTGCCCCTTGACTTCCTCCAAATATTAATACTATTGGTTTTGTTTCATTAAGTCCAGTACTTTTTATTATTGAATTTTTTTCATTTATTCCATACTCTTTTTTTCTTATTTTTACAGGTGTTCCAGTATAAACAATATTTTTTGCATTTTTTATTCTACTTCTTGCATCTTCGAAAGATACTAATATTGTATCTGTTTTGTTTGCTAACATTTTTACTGCTTTACCTGGAAAAGCATTGCTTTCATGTAATAAAGTTGGTATTTTTAAACTATGTGCTGCCGAAATTGTAGCACCACATATATACCCTCCTGTACCTATTACTATATCTGGTTTAAATTCTTTTATTATTTTCCTTGCTTCTCCATAGCCTTTTAATGTTTTATACATTTTTTTAATGTTTTCTATTGATATTTTCTTGCTTAAACCATATGCATCAATTGTTTTTAATTCATAGCCTGCTCTAGGAACTAAATCATTTTCTAATCCTCTTGTAGTTCCTATAAATATTATTTTTGAATCTTTTTCTTCTTCTTTTATTTTATTTGCAATTGCAAGACCTGGATTAATATGACCTGCTGTTCCTGCTGCTGCAATTATTACTCTCATAATAATAATCTCCTTTTTAATGCTTTAAATTATATTTTTTTATTTTGCTCCCGCTCTTGAAATATTTAATAATACTCCCATCTCACACAGTAATATAAATAGTGCCGTTCCACCGGTAACTAAAGAATGGTAAAGGCATACCTGTTGCTGGCATTGATGATGTAACAACAGCTACATTTATGATAACTTGTATTGCAACTAAAGCTGTAATTCCTGTTGCAAGTAAGCTACCAAACATGTCTGGCGCTTTCATTGCAATTAAAATTCCTCTCCAAATAAATATTGCAAATAATATTAAAACTACTGCACATCCAAAAAATCCTAATTCTTCTGCTAATATTGAGAATATAAAATCATTGTGTGGTTCTGGTATGTATAAATATTTTTGTTTACTATCTCCTAGCCCTACTCCAAATAGCCCTCCTGAACCAATTGCATATAAACTTTGAATAACTTGCCAACCACTATCTGTTGCATCTTTCCAAGGGTCTAAGAAGGTTACAAATCTCTCTAATCTATATGGTGAAAATGCTATAGCAGCACCTAAAAGTGGTACCCCAAAACCTAATCCTGTAAGTAGAAAGTGTTTAAATTTGCATCCTGCAACAATCATCATAATACTAACAATTCCAATTATAACCATTGATGCACTAAGATGTGGTTCTAATATTAATAATCCAATTATTGGAACTAAATATAGAAAATGTTTGATAAAACCTTTTCCATATAATTTTAATTCATCTCTATTTTTTACCAAAATTGCTGCATAGAATATTATCATTAAAAATTTTACAACTTCTGATGGTTGGAATGAAAGTGTTTTTGTTATAGAAATCCATCTTTTTGCTCCATTTACTTCTGTTCCTATTAATTTTACTGCTACTAATAAAATAACAGAAAGAATCCATGCATGTTTATAAAATTTTTGATAAAATCTATAATCTATTTTTGATATAAATACCATTGCTAATAATCCTAAAATTGCAAAAAGCAATTGTTTTGAAAAATATGAATAACTATTTCCACTTTCAGAAAGAGCTGATGGTGAACTTGCTGAAAGCACCATAACTAAGCCTATTCCCAAAAGAAATAAAATGGTTATTACTAATGTAAAATCTATTGGATTATTTAAGAAACTTGAAAAACTTTTTTCTTTTTTCTTTTTCGCCATTTAAAATCCTCCTAACGAGTTTTTTTACTTTTGTATTATATTATTTTTAATCCTACTGCACAGGCAATTAATGTTATTAAAGAAAATACTACAACTATTTTATTTTCTTTCCATCCTGATAATTCAAAATGATGGTGCAATGGTGCCATTTTGAATACTCTTTTTCCTGTTTTTTTATAATACATTACTTGAATTATATCTGATAATGCTTCTAATACTGGTATTATTGCTATTAATACTAATAATAATGGCATTTTTAAATACAATGCAATTGATGAAATTACTCCACCTAACATAAGTGACCCTGTATCTCCCATAAATACTTTTGCTGGGTGTAAATTAAATATTAAAAATCCTAAAGTCGCACCAATTACTATACTTCCAAATATTGAAACTTCATACATTTGGTTACTAATCCCTATTACTGTTAAGCATGTTACAATTAAACAAGAAACACTTGATGCTAATCCATCAACTCCATCTGTTAAATTAATTGCATTTGTAGTAGAAAGTATTACCAATACCGCTAGTGGTATGTATAAAAATACTGGTATATTAATATATATTTTAAATATTGGAATATATGTATCTGTTCCTAATTTAAATCCATAAACCAAAAACAATACATATATAACTGCTATAATTAGTAATCCTAACATTTTATATTTTGGTTTTAATCCATCTGTATTTTTTAAAACTAGTTTTTTAAAATCATCTATAAAACCAATCATTCCAAATGCTATTGTTATTATTAATAATGGAATTAATCTTTTAATCAATTCTTGATTATTTGTTACTGAAAAGAATATACAAGCTCCAACAGTTGCAATGATTATTGCAACTATCATTATTATTCCTCCCATTGTTGGTGTTCCTTGTTTCTTTAAATGAGATGCTGGTCCATCATCTCTTTCTATTTGACCTATTTTTAATTTTTTTAATATTGGTATTGTTATTATTCCACAAATTACTGAGATTGCAAAAGTTATAAGTAATATTTTTATCTCAAAATCCAATTTTATCAAACCTTTCTATTTTTATTCTTCCGTTTTTTTATTTATTATCTAATTTATCAATTATTTCTCTTACAATAATTCTTTCATCAAATGGATGCTTTACACCATTTATTTCTTGATATGGTTCATGACCTTTTCCTGCTAATATTATTATATCTTTTTTATTAGCCATTTTTATTGCTTTTTCGATAGCTTCAACTCTATCTACTACAACTTCATATTTTCCTTTTGTTTTCTTTATACCAGCTTCAATTTGTTCAACTATATCTTCTGGTTTTTCTGTTCTTGGGTTATCTGATGTAATAATTGTATAATCTGCTATTTTACCTGAGATTTCACCCATTATTGGTCTTTTTCCTTTATCTCTATCTCCACCACAACCAAATACACTAATTACTCTTCCTCTTGTATAACTTTTTGTTGCTTGTAATATATTTTGCAAACTTTCTGGAGAATGTGCATAATCTATCATAATTGTTAGTTCTTTTTTATTATCAACTAACTCTGATCTACCTGGTACTCTTACTTCTAATAAAGCCTCTTTTATTATTTCTGGAGAAACTCCAAATTTTTGTGCAACACAGATAGCTGCTAATGAATTATATACACTAAATCTTCCTGGTATTCCAGTTTTTATTCTTTCATTTCTATCTGTTATTCTTACTTTAAAATCAACATATGAATTTGTTATTGTTATATCTTTTGCAAGTACATTTGCAAAATTATCAATACCATATGTTACTATATTACTTTCAGGGAATAATCCTGGTATTTTAGCACCATGTAAATCATCAACATTAACAATTCCATTTTTACACATTTTAAATAATTTTAATTTTGAATTAAAATAATCTTGCATATCTGGATGTTCTTTTTCGCTGATATGATCCTCTGAAAAATTTGTGAATAATACTAAATCAAAATCACAAGCATCTACTCTATGTAATTTCAAACTTTGTGAAGAAACCTCCATTACAACAACCTCAACACCTTCATCAAGCATCATTTTAAAAATTTGTTGTAACTCTAAACTCTCTGGAGTAGTTCTATCACTATCTTTTATCTTTTTATCATTAATATATGTTGCAATAGTTCCTATCAAACCAACTTTTTTACCAGATCTTTGTAAAATCTCTTTAATCATAAAAGTAGTTGTAGTCTTACCCTTTGTTCCAGTAACACCAATCAACTTCATTTTTCTTGATGGATTACCATAAAAATTAGCAGAACAAATAGCCAAAGCCTCTCTTGTATCTTTAACCATAAGAACAGTTACATCATCTGGTATCTTAAGAGCTTTCAAATCGCACCCCTCTTCCAGCATAACTGCAACAGCACCATTTTCAATAGCACTCTCAACAAACTGATGTCCATCAACAGAAAAACCTTTGATAGCAATAAACATATACCCTTTCTTAATTTCTTTAGAATTTTTTTCAATTCCTACAATATCTAAGTCTAGATTACCTCTAGCCTTAATCCCTTCAATTCCTAATAAAACTTTCTTTAATTCCATTTAGAATCATCCTTTCAAACTAATACGTCTTATAGCCAAAATCTTGCCCATAATTTTCCTACATTATATAACTAAATCACACATTTGTATAGACTTTTTAAACATTTTTTTCACTCATTTTGCAAAAACCTTGCTCCCCTTCTTCACCACAATCCCCGCACTAGGAACCTGTTCCTTAACCAAAGCCTCAGTATCTTCTACCTCACTCTCCAAAACCAACTCCAATCCATTCTCCTTAAGCAATTTCTCAGCCTCAGCAATACTTTTTCCAACAATATCAGGAGTTACTACTTGCTCTACCTGTTCAACCTCATCAGCATTACCTTGATTAATTTCCATATAAGGCAAAATCTCCCTAAAAATTTGCCCAGCAAGAGGTGCTGCAACACCACCTCCTTGGTGTCCACCTTCTCCTGTTGGATTATATAAAGTTATAAGCATTACCAACTGAGGATTATCAATTGGAGCAACACCAATAAAAGATGTAACATATTTACCTGTATTAACCCCATCTTCTGAAGTTCCAGTTTTTCCACCTATTCTATAACCAGCAACTTTAGCATTTTTACCAGTTCCTTCAGCAACTACTGATTCCATCATACTCAATACCTTTTCTGAAGTTTCCTTTGATATTGCATTGCCTTTTTTCTTTACTTCAACATCTCTTTTTTCACCAGTTTTACTATCTACAATTTGCTTAACTACTCTTGGCTGTACTAAATCTCCACCATTTGCAATTGCAGATACTGCTGTTACTAATTGTAATGGTGTTATTTCAAATCTTTGCCCAAAACTTATTGTTGCTAATTCTACAGGACCAGCTTTATTTTCCGCCAAAAATATACTTCCTGCTTCTCCTGGCAAGTCTACACCTGTTGTGGTTAATAATCCAAATCTTCTTAGATAACTATAATATTTTGTAACTCCCATTTTTTGTCCCAATCCTATAAATACTGGGTTACATGAATTCATTAATGCCTGTCTTAAGCTCTCAGCTCCATGTGGTCTATAATATCTCCAACATTTCATTCTAACTCCTGCTACCTCAATTCCACCAGTACAAGCAAATTGACCACTTTTATCTATATCTGTTACCAATCCCTCTTCAATTGCTGCAGAAGATGTTATAGTTTTAAAAGTAGAACCTGGCTCATATGTATCTGTAATTGCTCTGTTTCTCCAAACCGCTTGTAAGTTTTTTGTTTTATCTTCTTGACTCATAGTATCCCAAGCAGATTTTAATTCATCAGTATATGCTTCATATGGTTCATTTAAATTATAATTTGGATATGTTGTCATTGCTAATATATCTCCATTTTGTGGGTTCATTATTACAATATTCCCACCATCTGTACACTTGTTATCTATGCACGCTTCCTTCAAATATTTTTCTACTATTGATTGAATATTTATATCTATTGTCAAAACTAAATCATTTCCATTTGTTGCAGAAATATAACTCTCGCCTTCTTCTCCTATCTCTCCACCTTTTGCATCTGTATGTCTTTTTATCGCTCCTTTTGTGCCAGATAATTCTTTATCATATTTTGCTTCTATTCCATCTAACCCCTGATTATCAGAACCACAAAATCCTATTATTTGAGAAGCAAAATTATTATATGGGTAATATCTTTTTGTATCTTCATCTATATTAATTCCAACAGTTATCTTATTTTCTTCCATCCATTCTCTTAATTGATCAGTTTTTTCTTTATTTACTCTTTTTGAAATTGTTTCTATAGAACTTCTTTTTGAAACCTTTTTTAAGACTTTTTCATAATCCAATTCAAAAATCTCTGCCAGTTTTCTTGCTACTTTTTCCTTATTTTCTGCTGATATATTTCCAGGATTTACTGTTACTGTTTCAACTGTACTACTCTGAGCCAAAACTGTACCAGTAGCATCATATATTGTACCTCTTTTAGGATTGATTGCTCTATCTAAAGTTTGTTGTTCATATGCTAGTTTTGATAATTCTTTTCCTTGTATAAGTTGAATATATCCTAATCTTCCAATTAATATAACAATTATTAAAAACACAATAAATAACATATTTCTCATTTTTTTCTTATTTGTTAAACTAGTCTGAACCATAAAAAACACCTCTAATAATATTTATTAGAGGCTATTAAAAATATACTATTATTTTTTTAAGAATTTATTAAATAATTTTTCTAACCAATTCATTTCTTTTTCAATAACAACTTTTTCTGTAGGTGCTTCTACATAATCTTTTTTAGGTAATGAAACATATACTGTTTGTTTATTAGTTAATTTTTCCATTCCTAATTCTTCTTTTGCTAATTTTTCAATATTACTTAAATTAATACTATTTTGAATATTAACTTTTAACTGCTCATTTTCTTTTTGAATTGATGCTAATTCTTTCTTTTGATTTTGAATTTGATTAAATTGTTTATCAATTTGTGAGTTTCTACAACTTATGGTTAAAAGCAACAAAAATAACCCAATAACAGTAACTGTCATTTGAAATTGCTTCTTTTTTTGTTGTTTAGATACTTTTATTTGTTGTCTTGGTAAATCTTCAACTATTTTTATTTTTTCATTTTTCTTAGTTTTTTTACCTTTTCTTTCATAATCTGGATCTATTTTTCTTGGGCTTGTACCATATTGGTATCTAGCTTGTGCCATAAGTTTTTCTCACCTCTTTTCTCTTCTTTTCGTATTTTTTCTAGTATACTCTTTCAAAAATTCTTAGTTTTGCACTTTTGCTTCTTGAATTTTGTTCTAATTCTTCCTCTGTTGCTACTATTGGTTTTCTTGTTATTATTTTTCCTAATGATTTTGCACCACATACACAATATGGTAAATCACTTGGACATGTACATTTTCCTTTTGCATCATTCATTGCATTTTTTACTGCCCTATCTTCTAAAGAATGGAAAGTAATAACACATAATCTACCATTATCATTTAAACAATCTATACAATTTTTTATTGTATTATATAATGGTTTTATTTCATCATTTACTTCTATTCTTATTGCTTGAAATGTTCTTTTTGCAGGATGACCATCATTTTGTTTTGATTTTGGTATTGATTTTTCTATAATTTCTACTAATTGTTTAGTAGTTACTATCTCTTTTTGTTTTCTTTCTTCGCAAATATTTTTTGCAATTTGTCTTGAAAATCTTTCTTCCCCATATTCATAAATAATATTTGCAAGTTTTTTTTCTGAATAAGTATTGACAACCTTTTGTGCTGTTAATTCTTGTGTTTTGTCCATTCTCATATCTAGTTCATTTTCACCCAAATAACTAAAGCCCCTATTTCTTTCATCTAATTGATAAGAAGAAACACCTAAATCTAATAAGATTCCATCAACTTTCTCAATTTTTAAATCTTTTAGTATTTGTTTTATATTATCATGATTGTCTTTTACAAATTTTACATTTTGGAATTCTTTTAAGTTTTCTTTTGCTGCTTTTAATGCATCATCATCTCTATCTATTCCAATAAGTAATCCATCTTTTGATAGTATTTTTGCTATTTCTTTACTATGTCCAGCTCCACCTAAAGTACCATCAACATATATTCCATCTGGTTTTATATTTAAACCTTCGATACATTCACTAAGCATTACTGGTTTATGTTTAAATTCCAATTTTCCACCTCTTAAAATTACAAATTAATCAAATACAGCTGGCATTTTGTACCAGCTGTTTTAGTTTTATGTATTTATCTTTTGGTATTTTATAATCCTTTTGTAAAATCTTCTTTTGTAATTTTATCTTTTGTTAGTCTTCTTTTGTATTTTTTCTTTTTAACTTTTGTACAATTTTCTTTTGTTATATTATCTTTAGTTTAGTTATCTTTTGTAAGATTTTCTTTAGTAACTTTGTCTTTTGTAAATTATATTTTTATCTTCAGTAATAATCTTTTGTACTTTTATCTTTTGCGATTTATATAAACTTTTGCAAGTTATATACCAAGCATTGTCATATTTTCAGCAATTTCATTAACTGAAATATTTTCATCGCATTTTTCCCAGTTTTGTTTATTCCAAATTTCTAGTCTAGTTCCAACTCCGATTATTACTGCTTCTTTTTCTAATTGTGCTGCTACTCTTAGATTATTAGGAATTAAAAATCTTCCTTGTTTATCTATTTCGCATTCTGTTGCTCCTGATAGGAAAAATCTTACGAAATTTCTTGCATTTCTGTCAGATAGTGGAAGTGATTTTAGTTTTGTTTCAAAGTTTAACCATTCTTCTTGTGAAAAAGCAAATAAACATCCGTCTAAACCTTTTGTTATGACGAACTTGTCTCCGATGTCTTGTCTTAATTTGGCTGGCATTATTAATCTGCCTTTAGCATCTAGAGAATGCTCATATTCACCCATTAGCAATGGTCTTCACCTCTTTTCACTTTTCTACCACTTTGTACCACTTTTCTCCACTTCAACTAAATTGTAATATAACTTTTTTAATTTTGCAATAGTTTTTCTAAAATTTTTTCACATTTTTCTAAAATTTTTTTATTGGCAATTGACTCTTTAAGTTTTATTTATGGCACTATGTAATACTATCAGTTTTACTTTTTAAATTTTGTCGCACTAATAATCCATTCTTTTTTTAATTGTTCATTGCTATACTTTCCTTAGAAAATAAAAGTATTGGAGGTCTATATGAACGATAATGAAAAAAGATTAAGAAAAAGTATTGGTAAGAAAATTAAATTAGCTAGGTCTAAAACAAATTATACTCAAGAAACTCTTGCAGAAAAATTGTCACTTTCTCCTAGATATATTAGTCAATTAGAACGTGGTATAGCCTTTGGAAGTGCAAATACAATCGTTAGTCTTTGTAAAGCTTTAAATATTTCAACTGATTTTTTGTTTAGTGATTTTATTGATTCTGATTCTTGCGAATATATGGATTTGATTGATAGCAAGTTTTTGGAAAATTATTCTCAATTAAATGATTATAATAGAAAGGTCGTTAATCGTTTAACTAATGATTTGATAAAGTTACAGTTAGAGGAGAATTTTAAGAAACAAGCTAAATTAAAATAATTACTAAAAAATGTGAAACAAAATAAACCAAAAATACTTATTTTGTTTCACATTTTTTATACTTTTTCCAATAGTATAAACTAAAAATTAGTAATTCATAATTTTGTAACACAAATGTAATCTTTTTTCTATTGTTAATAAATTTCTCATATGTTATTATAATATAGATTAAAAAGTAAATAATAAATATAATAAGGAGGTTAATTATGAAATTTAAACAATGGGAAAAATTTGAAAGTGGAGATTGGCAACACGAAATAAATGTAAGAGACTTCATTCAAAGAAACTACACACCATATGAGGGAACTTCAGACTTTTTAAAACCTGCAACAGAAAAAACAAAAAAACTATGGGATGAAGTTTTAGAATTATACAAAAAAGAACACGAAGCAAAAGGTGGCGTTTTAGATATAGATACTAAAACTGTTTCTACTGTATCAGCACATGAAGCTGGTTATATTGATAAAGATTTAGAAGAAATTGTAGGTCTTCAAACAGATGCACCTTTAAAAAGAGCAATTATGCCTTTTGGTGGAATACGTATAGTAGAAAAATCTTGTGAAGCTTACGATAGAGAAGTTGACCCTGAGGTAGATAAAATATTCCATACAATTAGAAAAACACATAATGATGGAGTATTTAGTGTATATACTCCAGACATAAGAGCTGCTAGAAGTAGCCATTTAATAACTGGTTTACCTGATGGTTATGGTCGTGGAAGAATTATAGGAGATTACAGAAGAGTAGCTTTATACGGTGTTGATGTTTTAATTGGAGAAAAGAAAGAAGAACTAGAAATATTAGACACTGATGAATTTACACAAGAAATAATCCGTGAAAGAGAAGAAATAAAAGAACAAATTGATGCTTTAGAACAATTAAAAGTAATGGCTCAAAAATATGGTTTTGATATTTCTAATCCTGCTTCAAACGCTAAAGAGGCTGTTCAATGGTTATACTTTGGTTATTTAGGAGCTATAAAAGACCAAAACGGTGCCGCAATGAGTTTAGGTAGAACTTCTACTTTCTTAGATATTTATATAGAAAAAGATTTAGAAGCTGGAACATTAACAGAAGAAGAAGCTCAAGAAATAATGGACCACTTTATTATGAAATTAAGATTAGTTAGATTTTTAAGAACTCCTGAATATAATGAGCTATTTAGTGGTGACCCAGTTTGGGTAACTGAAAGTATCGGTGGAATGGGAATTGATGGTAGAACTTTAGTAACTAAGAACTCATTTAGACTTCTACATTCTTTAGAAAACTTAGGTCCTGCACCAGAACCAAACTTAACAGTTTTATGGTCAAATAATTTACCAGAAGGATTTAAAAGATATACAACAGATTTATCTATCAAAACATCTTCTATTCAATATGAAAATGATGATTTAATGAGAATAACATTAGGAGATGATTACGGTATTGCTTGTTGTGTTTCTCCAATGAAAATAGGAAAACAAATGCAATTCTTTGGTGCTAGAGCAAATTTAGCTAAGACTTTATTATATGCAATAAATGGTGGTAGAGATGAAATTTCTGGTAAACAAATTACACCAAAATATGCTCCAATAACTTCTGAATACTTAGACTTTGATGAAGTTATTGAAAAATTTGACCAAATGATGGATTATGTTGCAAAAATATATATAAAAGCATTAAATGCAATTCATTATATGCATGATAAATATTCATATGAAGCTATTGAAATGGCTTTACATGATAGAGAAATTTTAAGAACAATGGCTTGCGGAATCGCTGGTCTATCTGTTGTTGCAGATTCTTTATCAGCAATAAAATATGCAAAAGTAAAAGTTATTAGAGATGAAACTGGTTTAGCTGTTGATTATGAAATAGAAGGTGACTTTCCTAAATTTGGTAATGATGATGATAGAGTAGATGAAATTGCTGTATGTGTTGTTAAAAGATTTTTAACCAAATTACAAAAACATCAAACTTATAGAAATTCAAAACAAACATTATCAATATTAACAATAACCTCTAATGTTGTTTATGGTAAAAACACAGGTAACACACCAGATGGAAGAAGAGCTGGTGCCCCATTCGGACCTGGAGCTAACCCATTACATGGTAGAGATACAAACGGAGCTTTAGCAGTAATGAATTCTATTGCAAAACTTCCATTTGAACAAGCAGAAGATGGAATATCTTACACATTCTCAATAACACCTGGAACTCTTGGAAAAACTGAAGATGAAAGAGTTACAAATATGGTAAATATGTTAGATGGTTACTTTAAACAAACAGGACACCATATCAATGTAAACGTTTTTGATAGAAGTTTATTATTAGATGCTATGGATCATCCTGAAAAATACCCACAACTTACAATTCGTGTTTCTGGTTATGCTGTAAACTTTACAAAATTAACTAGAGAACAACAATTAGATGTTATAAACAGAACAATTCACGAAAAAATCTAAGGAGTAAGTTATGGAAAAATTAGATTTAAGATATTATGCTAAAATTCATTCAATAGAATCATTTGGTACAGTTGATGGCCCTGGAATAAGATTTGTTATCTTTCTCCAAGGCTGTCACCTAAAATGTAAATATTGCCACAACCGAGATACTTGGGACATAAATTGTGGAAATTATGAATCTTTAGATGATATTTTTAATAAAATATTACGCTATAAAAATTACATCTACCCTAATGGCGGTGTTACAGTAACTGGTGGAGAACCTCTACTACAAGTTAAATTTTTAATAGAATTATTTAAGAAATTAAAAGCAGAAAATATTCATACTTGTATTGATACATCTGGTATGGTTGCAATTACTGAAGATATAAAGACTTTATTATCATTAACAGATTTGGTACTTTTGGATATTAAACATATTGATCCGATTAAATCTAAAAATTTAGTAGGATTTTCTAATGAAAAAGAATTAGCTTTTGCTAAATACTTAAGTGATAATGGAATTCATATGTGGATTAGACAAGTGCTTATTCCTGGTTATACTGATGATGAAAGTGATTTATTAAAATTAAAAGATTTTATCTCTGGTTTAAAAACTGTTGATAAAATAGAAATTCTACCATATCATGATATGGGTAAATACAAGTGGAAAGAGCTTGGACTTAAATATGAATTAGATGATGTAAGAGTCGCAAATGATGATGATGTAAAAAGAGCAAAAAAAATTCTAGGAATTTCCTAGAATTTTTTATTGTTTTAGTCACTTAATTGATATTTACTCATCCAATAACCTGTTAATTGTTCTCCCTCATCCTCTTGCCCATTATCATTTTTGTCCCACCAGAAGGCTTCTGGAATTTGGTAACCAGGATCTTTTTCTGTTCTTGTTCCTAATATAAATTTAACCTCTGCTCTTTGATTAGTTTGATTTAATTTATATTGATATCTTGGAATCCATACAAAATACGATTCAGCTCCATTATTTCTTGTTACAATATTTGCCCAATTCGAATATGTGTAATTATACCAATTCTCCGGTGGATCCTCACTTATTGGAATATCACTATGTTCTGTTCCATCAGCATCATAATATACATAAAATGTTGTTTGTGGATTAAATCCTGTTAAATCCGGTGAATTTACTTCTGTTGGTTCTAATACTTTTGTCATACTTCCAAGAATTGCCCCATTTGCATCTAAAGCTGTTAAATTTACAATATAACTTTCATTTTCTGTAAGATTTGTAAATGTATATTCTTCTAATGTTGTAGAAGTATTAACAATTTTTCCATTTATAGAAAATGTATAACTACTAGCTTTGTCCGATACATTATTTGTATAATTATTTAATACTATACTTGATTTGCTAGCTGTCATATTATAATCAATATTAAATTTTGCTAGTTCACTTAATTGATATTTTGAAATCCAATAACCTGAAATCGACGTCATTAATACACCATTTTCTCCATTTCCATCGCCAAATTCAAATGCTTCTGGTAATTGATAACCTTGTTCTACTAATTCTTTATATTTTGTAACTTCTCCAGTTTTAGCATTTGTATAATTATTATAAACATCAACAAATTTAACATCAGATCTTTGTGTACTTTGGTCTAATTTATATACATATCTTGGAACCCAAACATAATATGCTTCTACTCCTTCTGCTTCAACATATACATTTGCCCATTTTTGATTATTGTAATCATACCAATTTTGTGGCTCTTCCTTATAAATCCAATTTGATGGATTTAATGTATTTTCATCTTTTACAGTTAAATATCTTGTATACTTTGAATTAAAGTTTTCTAAAAATGGCGTATTTACATATACTCCATTAACCAATTTATATGTATCTTCTCCAGATACTTTTCTTTTAGCATTTAAAATTTCTGTTTTCTCTGATTTTCCTACCGGTTTTATTTTAAATTCATAATCAGTATTTTCTATAGCATTATAATCCAACGCAACTTTTTGTTTTCCATTTCCATTAACAGTTATTTCTTTTCCATCTTTTTGATATTTAATTGTTTCTATTCCTTCAGCTTCTTGAACTGTTATTAAACATAAAAAAGTGTACGTATAATCATCATTTACTGTAAATAACATTGTTTCCCAATAAAATTTTGAAAATTCTTCTGCCTTTTTTTCTTGGTTACTTATTATTATATTTCGTGTTACTGAAAATAAAATAACTATCAATAACAAAATTGCTATTATTACAATTAGCATTATTTTTTGTTTTTTCTTTAATTTTTTTAGTTTCATATAATTTTTCCTTTCCTTTTTATTTTTATTTTAGAAAAATTATATCCCTTCACCTTGAACTACTACTGCTCTAGTTGGATGCTTTTTCCCATAATATGCGTCATAATATGTATAACCACTCCATCCATATCCACCATTTCCATTATAAGAAAATATATTATCAACACTTCTTAATAGTCCTGACATTTCTTTTGCTTCAGAATAACGATAACCATAAGCATCTTGCCAATAAAGCCATGTATTATTTTTACTTTCGTGCCAACCTTTAGTTTCTTCTATTGCATCTCCACTTTTTGCAACATAATTAGGATCATAAATATTTTTATATCTACCAACTACATTTTGGTATTGAGTTAATTTTGATAAAGTACCAGCAACAACCCATTCACTATTAAACTTCATAACAACCCCAGTAACATTTCCAGTCGTAGTCTCTCCATCATTAACCTTATTCGGATTACCATAACTAGAAGCAGACAAAATAGCCAAAGCTCCATACTCTGTATTTTTCTGCATATGAACATCAATACCATTAGAGTCACTACTAGATGTTAAATTAGAATTTAATGTTTCACTAAGCCCCATTGTTCCACCTAATTCTTCCATCTTTCTAACATTAACCATCCAATCATTTAAATTATAAGTTGCTCCATCATTTCCATTAGACTGTAAAACAGCTTTAGAGCTAGTAGTTCCATTAAGAACCATAGCTCCAAACACCATAGAAGTTATTATTATATTTTTAGAAAATTTATTTATTCTCATTAGTAACCTCCTAAATTGATCAATATATTAACCAATTAATTTTAATTCAACATTTTCCATTTTATATTTTCCATCAACCAATTTAAATTCAACTAAAGTATTAGATAATGTTTCTTCATTTTGTCTTAAATCTGTTGTAAATAACATTTTAATTTGTGGAATTTCTACTTTATTTGTTATTATTTCTTTAAAACATTCTGCCATATGTTTTTCATCTTCACATACAAATATTAATTGTGGAATTCCAGCAAACCCTGAATCTCCTGGTACAAAATTTTCATAGAAATCTTTGTATAAATTCATTTTTTCAACTAATTTTTTTTGCCAATCGTTTTCTCTTCTAAATACTTCAAATAAGAATTGTATTGATTTTCCGTTTTTTGTTAATTTAACAGCTCCGCCTGTTGCTTTAAATACTTTTCCAACTGTTTTTGCAGTTAAAGCTGGTTTTACTATATAGCTATCAAAGGCTTTTACTTTTCTTAAATATGCTATTAACACTTGGTTTCCAGCTAATCTCTTTTTAATCATTGGAACTGGTTTTGTATTATCTGATGGTTGCCATTTACAATCTATTTCTTTAGAAGTTAATAGATATTTACCCATTTTTTCTAAGCAATAAATTCTATATATTCCTTTTCCTTCATCAGATGTAAAATAGTATCTAGTTAATATTTTTGATTTTACTAGAGCATCTAATTTATTATTTAATTTATCTTGTGACTTAGGATCTATTCCTTTTATTTGTAGCATTTGAAATAGTTGTCTTGATGTAATAAATTCAAATTCATTTACTAAATCTAAAATTTCAAAATGAATATCTGTAATATGTCCTATATTTATTTTGTGTACAATTTGATTCATTGATACATATCCATCTTTTCCATCAAATGTTTTTATTTCTCCCTCTCTTATTGCAAATGGTGACACTTGTGCTTTTATTTGATTATCTTCTACCATTTATTATTCCCCCTTAAATTTATAATAAGCTAATTTTACCTTTTTTTTATCATAATCAATTTTCTTTATCATAACATCTATATTTTGCCCATATTCTAAACCATCTTTATATTCTGCCATTCCAACTAAGTTTGGTAATAATTCAATAAATATGCCGTTTTTATTTTTTTCTGTTTCTCTTACAATTCCATTAACATGCATACCTTTTTTAAATTTATCTGCATTTTCTTCCCATGTTCCTAGTGTATCTTTATATGATAAATTGATTTTTCCGCTTTGTTTATCTATATCTTTTACTTTTGTATTTATCTCTTGTCCTATTTTTACTCTTTCATATGGTGTCTTTATCCTAGCAACAGATAAGTCCTCTATATGTACTAGTCCAACTACTCCATCACCAATATCAATAAAAGCTCCATATGGCTTTATATTTTTTACAATCCCTTTTACATTTGCTCCAACTTGTATGTTTTCTATAAAATTTGATTGTTTCATTAGTATTTTGTTCTCCCTTTTTCTTTCGTTTTTATTATTATATCTGTTTTGTAGGTATTTTTCAATAGTTTATATAAAATATTTTAAGTAAAAATATCATTTGTTGTACTTTAGAAAAAAATTAAAGCACTATATAAATAGCGCTTTAATCCTTTTCTTTATTTTATTAATTTTTTCTTTTGTTATTCTTTAAAACTCTTTTAACAAATATAATTTCACCTGCAATTATACTCAAAGAAATTATTCCAATCATATAATAAATTATTGTGTTATCACCAGTTGAAGGAACTACTGTTATTTTAGCTCTATTATCTCTAGCATTATCATCACTTTCATGTGTTTGTTTTGCATTTGTTAATAAGAAGTTACCTGGAGTTCCATTATAAAATCTTCCTATTTCATTTGATACACTAATAATTTCCGCATAATTTTCATAAGTTGTATCTTCTGAACTTGACATTAATTTACTTACCTCTACTGTATTTAGGTTCTTTTTCTCTCCAAGTTTTAATGTAATAACAGGTTCATTTATTAAAGTTGTTGTTCTTGTTTTTACTTCATTATATACATTGTTAGCTAATACATCTTTTAGTTCTTCATTTCCAGTTTTTAATCTCCATTCTCCAGCATTTGCTATATTTGTATACTCACTTTGTAAACCATCATCAACATAATCTATAACTTTATTTATAGTAGTCTCTACAGGTTTCGCTCCATTAATTTCTCCATATTTATAGTAATTTTCTGTATTATAATCAGTCTCTGACTTATTTTCTATGCTAATTGCATATCCTATATTTAGTCTTGAACCTTGTATTATATCGCTATCCATTTCTATTTTTACCATTCCAACTTTTGGATATGTTAAGTATCTAATTGTATCTGTTCTTGGATCACCTTCTAATACTACTTCCCCTGTTGCCAAGGTTAATTTAACATAACTTATTTCTTTTGAAAGTTCTATGTCTTGTCTTGGTCTTTCTGCTACACCAAATTTAATATTATATATATGTGATGGTTCTTGATAATCATAATTTGTTGTTTGGTTTTTAGTTTCCTCAATAGGGAAATCCATTTTTCCTGAATTTGCTACCATAACATGATTTGCTTGATTATCTTGTTTTGTATCATAATTTGTTTTTACAGAATATGTTATATCTTTTAATGCTGTATTTATATTTGTTCTTAATTGCCAATCGTCTACTGCTGATGAATAATTTGATAAATTTTCATCCTCATACCAATATTCTGATTGACTATTTACAGCTTTTTTTAATTTTTCATTTGTTATTATCGTTGATTTATAATCTTGTGTTGTTATTTTTCCTGTATCTGTTCCATATGTATATTCTAAATAATATTCACCTGGAATTATTCCCACAAAATTATATTTTCCATTTTCTTTTGTTTTACTGTCAGCAGGTGTTCTTACTACTTCTCCATTGTTTCCTAGAGTATATAATGTAACTGTTGCATTATCATCATTATATTTTTTAAGTTTTACTCGAACATTTTCTATAGTATTATTTCCATTGTCATATCTTCCATCTCCAAGACGTTCATTATTTGCATTTAATTTTGTTTCATCTTCAAATACTAATCCTGAAATTTCTTTTGTTGTTTTTCTTTTTATTCCTAGCTCTGGAGCAGAATCTGTATCATCTTCATAGGTTGAAACATTTCCATAAACTATATTTCCAGGAGCTGAATCTTTATCTATTCCTGCATATGCTTGTTTATTTTCATCGTATGATGAATAACTTGTTATTTCTGTTGTATTACCTAAAATATATGCACTTTCATCATCTGAATTTAAATTAGCTAAACTAATTATTGCTTCTTTATTTAATTCATATACTAAATAAACATTAGTTGCTTTTCCTGATTCTATATATGTATCTATCTCTCCTGATTTCCATATTTTGTGTTTAGAGTCATTTGCATCTCCTGTATTAGTCCATTTTACAATATTATTTGTATCATTACCAATATATGATGCAATACAATCTAATTGACTATCTGCATAATTTTCTAATCCTTTAACTTTTACATATGGTACTGTTGACTCATTTTTCAAGGTTATTTTATATGTTATATAAACTTTTAGTCTTTCTTCACTTTCAGAGTTTGCTTTTGTGTATGCAATATATGCATCATCTATTCCTCTAGTATATGTCATATCTTTATATTTTCCAACTTTATTTTTAACAGCAACTTGGAATCCATCCATTAAAGAATTATATGCCTTATTTAATTCATTATCTGGTAATCCTTCTGAAACATATTCTTTTCTTTGTTCCATGTTATATGTATGGCTATAACCCTTTATTGTCATATCAATTTTAGATATATCTGTAACTATTGCTAAATCTGGTTGTGCTCTTTCATAGATTCCAAAATTTATATTTCCTATTTCATGTGAACCTGCAGTCCAAGTTAAGTTTTGACCAGCTTCTAGTGTTGTAGCAATAATTCTTACACCTTCAGAACCATTACTAGGACTAACTATTGAATCCGCTGATGAAACTGAATATCCTGTATTTTGAACTAATGTTGATGTCCATCCTGTACTTCTATAATTCAACATATTATTTTCGTTTTCATTTTCATCATGTGAATATCCCACTGTTTTTTCATTAGCACAATCCTCTCCCTCAACTATTGTACTATATGATTTATTAAAGTTTGTTCTTCCTGCATTACTTTCTTTTGCTTTTGAACCATTTGAAGCTGATAAATTAACCTCAACTGATTCATATTTTAGTCCATTATATTCAAATTCAATATAATAATTTGGTAATTCAGTTATTTTTACTTTTTTAAATCTATATCGTCCATTATTGTCTGTTGTAGTTGTTTGTACTGTTGAAGCATTTCTATTATCTTTTATGCTAACAACCACGCCTTGAGCCAATTTGTCAAAGTTTGAGGTATATAAATTATCTCTTTTTCCATCTTTACTATTATCTATAATGTCTTCCCATACATAACCTGAAATATTTGTGTAGATTTGTTGATTATAGAAATTAAAGGTTGATGTTTGAGATGTATTTGTTACTAATTTTATATAGTTTGTTCCATAATCTTGTGTTACATTGTAGTAATCTTTTAAACTATCTGGTACTTCAATTTCTTCTATGTAATATGTATCAATTGGTATATTTTTTAATATTGGTGCTTTACCATCAGATTCTGTTGTTAATGTATATCTTGCATTTCCAGTTGTAAATGTCAATGTTGATGGCTTTCCTTCTGTATAAGAACTTAGATAATATTTTTGTCCTTGTTGCATTTTGTATATATTAAATTTAAAGCCTGGTTCTGTTAGTATTGTATCTGTTGATTTATCTTTTTTAATTATTTCTAAGTCTCCATATTGTCTATTTAAGAAATTAGCCTCTGAAGATTTAGCTGGATTTACTGTTATTTCTTGTGTTATATTACTTTGTAATTCTAAATCATAACCACTTGGTGCTGCTGTTTCTTTTACTGTATATTTTCCTATTGGAAGGTTTGATATTGTTATTTCTCCATTACTATCAGTTGTAAATGTTTGATTGTAGTCATTTGGTCCTGTTATATTGAATTTTGCTCCTGCTAATGCACTTGCTGTATCTGAGTCTTTTTTTGTTATTTTTATTGAGCCTACTATGTCTTTGTTTAGTGCTATTTCTACATCATCACTACTATCTTCTTCTATTGTCTTGTCATATTCATCCGGATCTGGATATTCTAAGACTTGTGGATCACAATATTCGCCTGTTGAATTACCATCACCATCTTTAATTTCATGTTCTCCTGTTTTCCATACAGTATGTTTAATATAGCTGTATCTTTTCACTATAGTTTTAGTTGTTTTATTTTCCAATTTTATTTTTCCAATTTTAATAAAATTAGAATTTAATGGCACTTTTATATAAAATCTTTCTTTTGATTGTAAATTTTCTTTACTTATCTCATCATAATTTTCATTGCATAATTTAACTCCTTCTATAGCTTTTTCATCTCCTGAAGCTGTAATTCCTGTAACCGAAAAATTGCTTATACTTCCATTAAATTTAACAGAAAATGGCCCAACTAAATAATAATTTGATTTATTTATTATATATTTTCCTTTATCACTTATACTATCTTCTTCTATTTCAGCAGCATTTGTGATCTCATCATCTCCTACTTGACTTTCATCCGAATTATAACTTTCATCTTGTTCTACATACCACCATGCTTCTCCTCCAGTAGACCAAACATACCATTTATTAGTAGTACCCGGATTATGATCCGCATACCCCATATCATTTCCATCACTACAATTTAATTTATTATTTTCCATTTCTCCGTTGCTATTAAATGTTACATAATTATATGTATAGTATGTTACTCCTTTTCTTTCATATGTACCTGAATAGTCAACTTCAAAACCATCCTCTGTTCTAGAATCCCAACATTCAATATCTTCTCCATATGTACAAAACATATTTACTGCAATTATATTAGTAATAAACATTGCTAATATTATTGAAAAAATTTTTCTTTTATTAAAAATCTTTTTGGCTATTCCTATTTTTATTAATACAATAATTCCAATAATTAAAAATATAATTCCTGTATATAATCCAATACCTGTTTTTACAGATATAATAATTTGGGCTTCTGAATAATTATCATTTTTGTCACTCTCTTGTATATTTTCAAAATTTGAACATTTATATATTTGTGCTGTATTTGTAATAACTCCAATTTTATCATCAGACAATTTTTGTGTTAAATATAAATTAACACTTTTGTTTTCTCCTGGTTTAATAATTTTGCCTTTTAACTCTTCATTAACTAATTTATTATCTGTATCTATTTTCCAATTAGCATTTTTATCTTGCTCAAAATCTAATTTTTCTGGTTTATTATCTAATATAGAATCAATTGTAGCTTCTATATTCCCTTCATTTTTAACTTCTATTTTGTATTCAACTGTTATGGTTGCATTTTTTAGACTTTTAGCTGGTATTTCTACTTTTGCCAATTTTACATCTTCATAATTATATTCTTTTGTACTTCCATCATAATTAACTTGAATCTTAGAAATAACTTTATTTATGCTTAAATTAAAGTTACTATTTTCTACTAATCCCATGTCTATATTAACATAGTTATTATTTGTTATATCTATATTATCTGTTACTGCAACTAATTTTTCAATTCCATCTATACTTACTGTTTTATTTATTGCATCCGAATTAGTTGTTTCACTTGCTTCTCTACTTTGATATGTAGTTAATTTATAATTTTGTGTGTCATATTCGAATAATACAATATATTTTCCTTTTGGAATTTTAGAAAAACTATATTTTCCATTATCATCTGTTTCTTTTATTTGTTTATTTTCATCTATAACAACTATTGAATTATTTTCTATATCAAATAATTTTACAGTTATTCCTTTTAGTCGTGTTTCTTTGTTTTCTCTTATACCATTTTTATTTTCATCTTTCCATATACAACCTGATATACTATAAGTTTTATTTTGTTCATTATCCTTATTATCATTTGGGTCTTTGTTGTCATTATTGTTATTATCATTATTATTTTTATCATCATTATTATCATTCTTGTTATCATCATCTTTAGTGTCTTCATAATCATATGGTAATATTGTATTTTTGATATAATTTGATGTCTTTGTAAATTTTCCATTATATTCATATTCTAAAGTTGCATAATTATTCACTTCCTTTTTTTGTCTAAAAAACATTTTTGGTTTAGCCTTTATTTTTATCGTGCTCTCTTTTCCATTTGGAATTAATAAATTTATTTTTATAGATTCCTCTTTCTCAGAATTGAAATCTCCTAGATCTTTTGTTATCAAATTATATTTATATGCTTTTGTAGTACTAGCATTAACATCAACATAATAATTATCATAAACAGCTGAAATTGCATCCATATTACTATCTAAAAAATCATACACATTCATTGTAAGAGTATTAATTGTCTCAGATTCATTTTTTATTGTGATTACATATTCAATTTCATCACCATATTTTAGTGTTTCCCCTTCTTTTTCTGATGATAGAGTTATTTTTAAAATTGGGTTCTTTAAATATTGAATACTAGGATTTGAATAATATTTATCATTATCATTTATATTTGCACTAACACATAATTCTGCTATATCTATTTTTTCTTGTCCTGTTCTTGCCTTTAAAAATATTACAAATCTTCTACTTGAATTTGCCGAAATTTTATCTACATTAAATTCTAACTCATTTTCTTTTTGTGATACAACTATTTTGGTGTTTTTTTCATCTAGTGAAAACTTTTCTCCAATATCAAATGTAGTAAAAACATCTTTAATCTCTTCATTTGAATTATTTGTTATCGAAATATAAAAAGACCAAATATTTATATCTCTCATTGTTTCCCATCCTGTCAAATCCACTGTTAGTTTTGCATCTTTTATTTTATTATTTAATTTTTCATACTCTTTGTTAGAATTTTTTATTTTTACACTTGATTCAATATTTGAATTTTCTTCCTCAACATTATTTACTTTAACATAGAATATAACATTAGTCTCCTTATCTACATTTAATGATATCGTTTTAGTATATTCTTTAATATCATTTTTTTCTTTTATTTGGCATTTATCATATATTTTTTGACTACTTAAATCTTCTGTAACAAATTCAACATACGTCGCATTCTCCGGAATCTCTGCAACTACTGTTACATTTTCTATAGTTTTATTTGAATTATTTTTAACTTTTGCAACATATTTTACATATTCTCCTTCATGTACATAATCTTCATTTTTTAACTCTGTACTTCCTAAATATGCTTTATATTCAATATCAATTTTAGATAAATCCTCATTGTTTTCTGAAACAGATTCTATTGTTTCTTCTGTATTTTCTGCTTTGTATTGAACTTCTTCAAATGTTTTTATGCTTATATTTTCTTGTATAGACTTATCTCCTACAATACATTCAACATTTTCATCTTTTGCTACTATGTCTTTCTTTAAAATAACAGTTGCTGGTATTATAATATTAATTCCATTTATAACTGAATCCGAATTATATATAGTTTGTATTCCCTTAGTTTTTACAACTATAGATTTATAACCGTTTTTTTCAACAACCTTTACATCTTGAATTTTTAATTCATCACTATATAGTAAAGATGCATCTCCTAACACTACTTTTTCTACTTCACTTGGTAATTTTATTTCTATAGTTGGATTTTCAAACAAAGTATTTTGTTCATTTTTGCTAACCAAAGTAGCTGTAAAAGTAACATTATTTTGAATATTGTTTGTCCATTCTACATTATCAACATTTAATTCTATCTCTGATGTTGCTTCTTTAATTTCAAAAATACTATCATTTTCATAATCATAAATATCTTTTGCTTCTTCATCTTCATTTTTTGTACAAGAAATTGTATTTACAACTTTTATTTTGTTATATTCTATATCTGTCATTGTTGATTTTATTTTTTTGACATTTTGAATATTTATTTCTCCTATTTTTTCAGGATTACTTAATTCTATTTTTAAATCTGGTTCTTCTTCATAATTAATTTCTACATTGCCATTCTCATCTACTTCAGTATCTTTATTTATATCTGCTAAAACGTCTCCATTAATATTTAAAATTTTTAAACTTCCATCTTCGCCAAGTTTATCTAAAATCTCATTTTTATTTATTTTTGTTTTAGTATATACAATGTCAGTTGTTTCTTTCTCTTTATCATTTTGATTTAACAATGTATTCTTTGTTTGTATTTCTATTTTATCTGCTATATTCTCATAACCAATTTGTACTTTTGTATTTTCTGTATATTCAGTTTCATATTGTGTATTGTTATTTTTATTTGCTTTTATATAACCATCATAGATATAGCTTGTTGTTATTTCTGTAGAAATCAATCCAGATATGTTTTCAGATACTTTATAATTTTCATCAATTTCTTTTTCAATTTCTAATTTTTCATCACTTGCTATATCTAATTTTATTTTTCCTGAAAGTTTTAAATCTTTTTCTGTTTTTGTATCATCAAATGCATTTTCACCATAATATGCATAAATTTCTATTTCATCTCTTGCATCTTTTGCATTTTCTGAATAAATATTACCATTTTCATCAGCTTTATTTTGGATTTTTATGCTTAGTTTTCCAGTTTGATTGTTATAATTATACTCAAAATCCTTCCCATTTTCATCTCCATTTGTTGCTTTTGTAGATTTTGCTATAACTTCAACTTTTTCTGGTAATTCTCCGTTTATTTTAGACATGTCTATTTCCGCTTCTGTTGAATTTAATGGTTTATATTCTTCATCTTCTTGATATTCAATTCCTGTTTTTAAATTTAATTGAGTCATTACACCTTTGGCGTCATTGACATCATAATTAACATATTTCTCTAATTGCATTTCATATATTGCATTTATTTTTGTTTTATCAATAGCTTTTTCTACACTATCGATTGCAACAGAAATTACACTTAATAACGAACTATTAATAAGCATTAAAACTATTGTCAAAATTGCAAATATTTTTGTAATAACTCTTTTCATGAACCTCTCCTCTTTCTTATATTTATATATTAATATAATTTTAATAATTATTTTTATTATTTTCAATATCACTTTTTTTTAATAAATTTAATATTACAATTCTTTATCTTTAAATGCTTACGGATATTATATTTTAGCGTTTTTTATGGTCTAATTTTAAGTTTTTATGACATTTGCATTACACCATGAAAAATAAAAAATAAGAAGACATTTCTTGCCTCCTTATTTTTTTAACTTTTCCACTTCTTTTTCACTCAAAAATCTCCACGTTCCAAGTTGCAAATCTTTAACACCTATATCTCCTATCTTGCTTCTATGTAAAGCAACAACATTTCTCCCAACTGCTTCACACATTTTTCTAACTTGTCTATTTTTCCCTTCATGTATAGTTATTTCAAGTCTTGAAATATTTTTTTCTTCATCTGTTTTTAATATTTTTACTCTTGCTGGTCTAGTTTTATAATCATCTATAACTACACCGTTTCTTAATTTTTCTACTTCTTCGTTATTCACTATTCCCCTAACAGTTACAGTATATGTCTTTGTTATTTCGTGTTTTGGATGTGTGACTTTATATACAAAATCACCATCATTTGTTAGTATCAAAGCACCTGAAGTATACATATCCAATCTTCCTACGGGTACAACTCTTTCCCTAACTTTTACTAAATTTAAAACTATATCTCTATTGAATTGGTCTTTTGCTGTTGTAACATAACCAATTGGCTTGTTTAGCAATATATACACCATTTTTTCTTTATTTTGTACTAGTTTTCCACCATATGTAACTTTATCCACATCTGGATTGATTTTTGTTCCAAGTTCTGTAACTACTGTTCCATTAACACTTACTTTTCCTTCTAGAATCAATTCTTCACATTTTCTTCTTGATGCAACTCCACTACTTGCTAAAAATTTTTGTAGTCTCATTTTATTATCTTCCATTACTGCTCCTTTTACAATCAAAAACTTCTTAACTAGGAAATTTTTTAATAGGGAAAAAAGGGCGTCCCTATTTCCCTCTTTTTTCTAATTCTTTAATTATATTTTCAAAATATTCCGGCATTGGGGCTTCTATAAACATTTCTTTTCCTGTTATTGGATGTTTAAATTTCAATGATTTAGCATGTAAACATTGTCCTTCTATTCCCCATTCATTCTTTCCATTTGAATATACTGCATCACCAACTATTGGGTAACCTATTTGTGATAAATGTACTCTTATTTGATGTGTTCTTCCAGTTTCTATCTTTACTTCTAGAAGTGTATAATTTACAAATCTTTCAATTACTTTAAAATGTGTGACTGCATTTTTACCATTTTTACTTACTGCCATTTTTTTTCTGTCTTTAGTGCTTCTTCCTATTGGCATATTTATTGTTGCCTCATTTTCTTTTACAAAACCTTTAACTAATGCTATATATGTTTTTTCTACTTCGTGATTTTTTATTTGCTCACTCATGTTTATATGTGCTTTGTCATTTTTAGCAACTATTATTGCTCCTGATGTGTCTTTATCAAGTCTATGCACTATTCCTGGTCTTATTTCTCCACCAATTCCAGATAATGAATCTTTACAAATTGCCATTACCGCATTTACTAAAGTTCCATCTGGATTTCCATTTGCAGGATGAACTACCATTCCTTTAGGTTTGTTTACTACAATTATATCATTATCCTCATACAAGATTTCTAATGGTATTTCTTGTGCTTTTAACTCTATTTCTTGTGGCTCTTCTTTTTCAATTTCAATTATATCTCCATTTTGAACTTTATAAGATGCTTTTGTTTTTTTACCATTTACTAAAATTTTTTCTTCCTCAATTAATCTTTGAACTGTAACTCTTGAAGCATCTATTTTTGATGTTAAAAATGCATCGATTCTTTTTCCTGTTTCTTCTACTTTTATTTTTTGCAAATTATTCATTCCTTTTTTTATTTTTTATTTTGTTTTTCAATTTTTCTTTCTTTTATTTCATTAGTTGTAAATACTGCAAATATTCCTGCCATTGACACCCAACCTATTAATATAAAAATATCTGCTAAATTAAATACAGGTAATTTACCAATTTTTATAAATTCCACTACAAATCCTCTAAAAATTCTATCTATTGTATTACTTACACCACCAGATATTATAAGTATTAAAAATGCTTTTATTTTCTTATCAACAAATTGATTTTGACTTGTTGCAAATTTGAAAGCTATCAATATAACTATTAAATTAGTAACTATATATGTAAATGTTGAATTAGAATCAACACCATATGTACCACTAGTATTTTGATAAATTGGATTACCAACTTTTAAAATAACAAATTTTAAAAGTTGGTCTATTAAAACTAATATTATGATTGGAATAATTAGCTTATATTCTTTTTTTATTTTATTCATTTACGTTTAACCTTTCGTATATTACAAAGTGATCATCTGAATATAATTCTTTATATCTTGTATCATTTGTTTTGGTAATTATCATATTCATTTTTGAGCTCTTATTGCAAATTATATGTGTTATATCATATTTTTTAAAAGTATCTTCATAAAATACACCTATACTTGATGTATTTATAAAATCTGAAAAGATATCTTCATCTTTATTACCACTAAATTCTGGTGCATATAAGTCAGCTCTAGAGTCTATAAATACTGGTATTCCTCTAAATAACATATAACTTCCATAATTATATTCATTATAAAATCTTGCATTTTCTAAATCAATATTTTCTAATATATAATCACATGCTGCGACAGGATATGAACTAGAATCAACATATTGGTCATCTAATTTTGGTTTTATATAATAATAACTCCATAAAAGCATTAATACAGTTAAACTTATTGCAACTCCTATATTCTTTACAACCGCTTCTGCTTGCTTCATACCATCTTTTGTATATCTATTTATCATATCAACAATCAATCTAGTTAAAACAATAGACCCAATAAGAACAAACATTGAAAATTGTCTTCTAGTACTTAGCATTAGATAACACAAACCACCAACCATAAATAAGTCTGATAATCTTATTTTAGCTTTTGTAAATATTAATATTGCTAACACTAATACTAAAGCACACATTGCATTTGTATTATTAATTAAAGTCATTGGCAAATGTTCACTTATATTTTGTGTAGTATTTCCTTGCATTGTTTTATATAGATATGTAAATGGTGTATCTTTTAAAGGTGTTATAAATCCCATTAATACACAAATAACCATAACTAGAATTAACCATTTAACATTTTCATTTCTTTTGATTTTAATTTTATATGGATTTTTATTATCTTCTTCTCTTTTGATTTTTATCTTAGAAATTTTACTTTCTAACTCTTGTAGCTTTTTATTTAATTCTTGTACTTTTTCTTCATTACCATCTTTTTTAGATAATCTCTTTATTTTAAACTTTAAAGTTCTAACCTTTGATTTTTTATAAATAATTCTATCAGCTATAACAGCAATAAAATACTCTGCTATATATGGTAAGAATAAAACAAATATAAATGGCCACACAGCAACATGTAAATTTGCTATCAATAATGAAATTAACACTAATCCAATAGCATAACCAAACTTTTTATTTTCCAAAAATTTCTCTATAAAATATATTTCCCAAACAAACAATATAAATGTTACTAATTGGGCTCTTGCAGCAATATAACTTTGCATTGCATATAAAACCGCTACAGTCACAACAAAAGATATTGATTTATTTTTTGTTAATTTTGAATTTACCCAAAATAGAGAAACTCCTAAAATGACAGATAAAGCACAAGTCAACAAATATATTCCTTTAAAATTCATCACAGAATATACCAAATAAGTAATAAAATCATACAACCAATGAGGATATGTATAACTCAAATTCTCATGCCATGAAAAATGGTCCATCATATCAATACCAGAACTCTTAATAAGCTCCCCAATCTTTATAGTATAAAACGTATCATTTTGAAAAGTCACTGGTGTAATAGCAATACAAAAAATAGCAATCAAAACAACAGCCAACACTGTAAAATTAACATTAATATTAACCTCAATATCCTTAATTGACTTTTTACCCTTCTTACACTCTTCCTTCTTTTCCAATTTTTTAGTATCTTTCCTAAACTTTTTCTTTTTCTCCATAAATAGCCTCTTTCCTCTCTTAATACTCTACAAAATTATATCAAACTAACACAAAAAAAGCTACCCTAATTTTAAACTTTTTTTGATTTGAACTGTAATTAGATAAAATTTTAAAGTAAATGGGATGCGATATATACTAAAATAATTTTTTGAGTATGATTGGAGTAATATTAGAAAATCTTAATTAATTTTTAGGGTAATGTTCACGTCGAGCGACCAGCGAGGACTAAGTGAAAAGGTCCCAAAAAATTAATTTAGAATTTCTTAAATTACGTATTGAATCGAAAAAAATTGTTTTAGTATATATCGCATCCCATTTACTTTTAAATTTTATCTAATTACAATTCAAAAAATGAAGCAACTGCACAAAGCTAATCACTCCATCTTTATATATATATTATACAGCCTCTTGATTACTCTCAATCTTATTCTCTGTATCATCCTCATCTACAATCTCCAAACTTCCAATTGAAACCTCATAAGCAACTCTATTCTCAACAGTACCATCTTCATGCTTTTTCTCATACATTCTAGATTGAACTCTACCAACTAATTTTACTTTAGTTCCAACTTCTAAGTTTTGGCAAAATCTTGCATTTCTTCCCCAAGCTATTGTAGGAATATAATCTGATTTATTGTAAGCTCTATTAACAGCTAATAAAACATCTGCAATTTCTCTACCAAATGGTGTTTGTCTATATATAGGTTTTTTGCAAATATAACCTACTAAAACAACTTCATTTGTTACAGTATCTTTTTTTGCCATTTCATTTTCTTCTTCTTCATTATTTTCTTCTACTTCGACAACATCCTTAGCGAAAACAGTTAATATTAATCTATTTTTTTCATTATCATAACTATTGTATGATCTAAATTGACCTTTTACCAAAAGTTGTTTTCCTTGCATTAACATTTCATCTGTTATTATTCTTTCTGAAACTGTTATTGGTATAATGTCTGCATTTCCACTTAGTCTTGCTATTTCTAAGTTAAACACATAAAATTTTTCTCCATATATTTCATGACTGAATTTTTTTTCTCCTGTAACTTTTCCAACTAATGTTAAATAGTTGTTTTCTAAATAATTTGTATCCAAATTCTTTTCCTCCCTTATTTTTTATATACAAATTTAATTTGCTTTTTTCTTTTTGCATTTCACATTAACTACATTTTTAATTATACACCTTTTTTTTGGTTTTGTCTACATAAAAAGTTAATTTTTATTAAAAAATGTAGATTTTTCCAGTATTTCATGCATTATTTTTATATAAATTATGTACTTTTTTTCAATTTCTATACTTTATTTTGAAATTTGTGTTCCTGCAGAATTTATTTTATAATTGTCTTTATATATTAATTCACCAACCGGAACTATCTCATAACCCTCCTTTTTTATGTTTTTTATTAACATATCTAATGAGTCTGCTGTGTGTTTTGTTCCATTATGCATTAGAATTATATCTCCTGATTTTAATTTTCCATTTAATCTATTCCACATTTCATCTCCTGTTAATCCTTTATAGTCTAAAGTATCTAAGCTCCATTGTATTGTAAAATAACCCTTATCTTGTGCTGATTGTATAACTGTATTATTATATTCTCCATATGGTGCTCTATATAAATTTGTTCTTTTTCCTATTATTTTTTCTAATTTATCATTGCTAAGTTCTATTTCTTCTATATTTTTTTCATATGATAATTTATTAACGTGTGGATGTGTATTGCTATGACTTCCGTATTTCCTGCCCTGCTTCATTTATTTTTTTAACCGCTTCTGGGTATTTGTCAATCCAATCTCCTACCATAAAAAACGTTATTTTGACATTGTTTTGATTTAAGACTTCTAATATTTTATATACATCATCTGCATTCCAAGCACAATTCATTGTTAAACTAATTTTTTTATCTTGTGTTTGTACATTATAAATTGGTAATAATTTTTCATCATTTGATGAAGTTGCCACTGCATTAAAATTATCCGATTTCATTGTATTTGCCACAAAGAACAGTAAAAAAACTGTTAATATTGATACAATATATGTACAAATTTTTTCTTTACTGAAAACTAAAAACATAAAACCACCTAATTTTTAAAATATTCTATTATTCCATTATAGATTCCCCAAGCTAATTTATCTTGGTATTCATCATCTAACAATTGTTGCTCTTCTTCAGGATTAGACAAGAAACCACATTCAACTATAGATATTGGTATTTCTACGTGTTTCATAATATAAACAGTATCTAGTTTCATTGCTACTCTTTTATTATCTTTTTGAATTGCTTCATTTAAACTAGATTGTAATATTTTTGCAAGTTTCATACTTTCTTCACTTTTACTACTATAAAAACATTGCCATCCCCAATATTGTTGTTGTGGTATTTTGTTTAAATGTATGCTTACAAACATATCTGCACTAGCACTATTTCCTATTTTCACTCTATTTCTTATATCTGATATTTTCTTTTCTTTTAATGTTGTTTTGTCTAAATCATATATTGCTTTTTCATCTGAACGTGTTAATATTACTGTGCAACCACTTTGTTCTAATAAATTTTGTACTTTTAATGCAATTTTTAGATTTGTTTCTGCTTCTGTTGTTCCTTTACTACTTTGTGCACCTTCATCTGGCGTACCATGCCCTGCATCCAAAACAACTACTTTACCAGAAACTGGTGTAGCTGTTGCTTCCTCTATTGTTTCTTCTACTCTTTCTTGAGTCCCTGTTTTTATTCCTTGATACGAATATACAGATATTCCTATTAGAAAACAAATTAAAATCAAACTTATTCTTTTTCTACTAATTATAAACATTCTTTTATCTCCCAAAATTAAAAACTCTTAATATAAAAATATTAAGAGTTTTTAATTTTATTCTTATTATAATTATTTTTTTATTTTTTTCTTCTATCAATAAAATAACTACTTCCCATGACAGACTTAGCATTATGTTTAACTTGAGCTCCAACTTCTCCTATTTCTAGCATATTAGCAAATCTACCTACATCTGCTTCGACAACACCAATTGAAATAGATGTTAATGGAAATTGTTCTATAATTCCTTTTCTATTTGCAACTTCTATATAACCTTTTTCAACATCTTCTTCTGTGAAAAATTTTGTTACATGAGCATCAAAACTTGCTATTATATTCTTGCAAATTTCATCACAATTTAATATTGGAACAATTGCTATAAAATCATCTCCGCCTATATGTCCTACAAATGCTCCTTCATGTATATAATTATGAACACATCTTACTATTGTGTCTGCTGTATATTTTATAATTTCATCACCTTTTAAGAAACCATATACATCATTATATGCTTTGAAATTATCTAAATCTAAATATAATACAGAAAAGTTTTCTCTGTTTGAAATTCTTTTCTTTAATTCTGCATGAATTTGTACATTTCCAGGAAGTCCTGTTAGTGGGCTAATTCTTCTGTTTATTGATAATAAACGTCCTAGATTTTTGATTGTATAATATAAGTATTGTGCATTTACTGGTTTTTTTATGTAATATTCTACTGATTCTTTTAGGATTTCTATTCTATGTTCTTTATCTGAATTAGATGATACTACTATTACTGGTGTTATGCTATTGTCATCATCATTTCTTATCTTTTTGCATAATTCAACAGTATCTACATCTATTGCATCTTCATTAATTATTATTATTGTTGGTATATTTCTTAGTGCAACGTCTATTTGTTCAGATTTTACACTAATAAATTTGTATTCTGTATCGTTTTTAAATAGTTCTCTAAAGACCAATACTGATGTTTCATCATCATCTATAATATAAATTTCTTGTATCATTTGTTCTCCTCTCTGTTATTTTTATCTTTTTTTATTATTTCTATTTTTTTGCTTAAAACTTCTCTTATTTCAGTTGTATCTATTGCTGGGAAAGCTTTTTTCATTCTATATACATGTCTGTACAAGTGTTTTAATATTCTGTTTTTCTTTTTACGTAATTCTTCTATTGCATTTTGACTCTCTTGAACTAAGTCTTTAGTTGATTTCTTTGGCTTGTATTTTTTTAGTTCTTCAAGTTTTTGTTTTATTTGATTATTTATTTCTTCTATTTTTTGTAGTCCATCTTTTATATTTTTTGTTTTTACAATACTTTCTATTGTATCAATTATAAAGATTATACTAATTACACCAATTACAATTTTTAATATTGTTGGATTTACAAATTGTAATTCCTTTTCTACAAATGGATGTATATATTTTACAAATAAAACTCCTAATATTCCCCAACATATTGAGTTACTTAAACATACTCTTCCTTTTATATTTATTTTGTGGTCTGAATAATCCCAATATTTGGTTTTAAATATTTTTTCTAATAAATAACCTACTAAATATTCCCATAGGGACATTCCTATTAATGATACTGTAAATAATATTATAATGTTGTTACTAAATTGTCTTAAAAATAAAAACATTATAATAGCACCAATCCCATAAATAGGACATAAGGGTCCATTTAAGAACCCTGTATTTATTATCTTTTTTTCTCTATAACTTCTATATACGCTTTCTAAAATCCATCCAGCAATTGAATATATTATAAAATATGTCCATAAATTAAATATATTATTTTCCAATTTTTTCCCCTTTAGCTTATTTTGTAACTTTTGCTGCTCTATATTCAGTTATTCCATCTGTATTATAAACAGTTACTTCTATTATATTATCACCTGTTTGTAATTCCATTGGTAATGTGCAATCAAATTCTGTTTTATTATCTATATTAATTACAAATTTTTGACTATCATCTTGATTTAATCTTATTTCTATTTTTGTAAGACCTACTTCATCTGATGCTGATAGTGTATAATGTTCTTTTGCATCATCTGTATCTATTACTACTTTTGGTTTTGATACACCTTTTATTGTTTGCTCTTTTGTATCTGTTTTGTTATCAATATCTACAACTACAACTTTTAATGTATGTGTTCCTTTTTTAGCATCAATCTCTTGTTCTATTTTTGTATCATTAATTTGTATTGTTGTTTCATCATCGTCATCCCATCTGTAAGTCATATAAGATATTGTTTGGTTGCTTTCACAAGTTATTTTTATTTTATTTCCAGCTACTTCAAAGTTTATATTACTTTGTGTTTCATAATCTTTTTTGTATGTTACTTCTTCACCATCTTCATCTGTAACTATTATATTTAATGTATTTTTTCCTGATGGAATATTGATTTCTTTTTCTATATATTTTCCATTATTTCCTTGTATTGTTTGTTTTGCTTCATCATTCCATCCATATTCTACTTTTTGTATATTTTTTTGTTGTCCTAGTACTTTTAATAATAGTATTGTATCTGTCTTGTTTTCTAATGATATTGTTGGTTTTGCAGTTTCTTTTACTTCTCCTGATTGGTTTGTATAAATTACATAAGCTCCTGTTCCTATAATAAATACTCCAAATATTATTAAAAATATAGCAAATATTTTTAATATTTTGCTTGTTTCTACTGGCTTTTTATTTTTTGTTTTTTTATAATTTCTACCATTGTCATTTGGCATATTTGTAGAAAGTATTTGATTCATATTTTTCACCTCTATATTTCACTCAAAAAAATTATAACACACCTAATTTTAATTGTAAACGGTTTGAACCAAAAAAAATAAGATAGGTCAATCCCTATCTTATTTTATATTTTATAATACAAATTTCTTTATTAGAATTATTCCACCAGCTATTGTGATTAATACTGCAAATCCTAAAGCATAGTATATTTTTGCTTCACCTGTTGAGATTGATATTAATACTGGTGCATCATCTTGGTCGTCTTCTCCTGGTACTTTATTGTCTGGAGTTGAGTCTATATCATGTGCTCCTTTATCATTGTAATCTTCAGATATTTCAGCAATATTTGTTTTTAATCCTAAATTGTCTTTTCCATTAATCCAAGTAAGTGTAACTTCTACATCTGCACTTTCTCCTGGTTGTAATAATTTGTTTTCTAATAATTTTGTTGATATTACATTATTTCCTTCATCTGTCCATCCTTTGTTGTCTTCTGCTACAAATTTTAATCCTTCTGGTACATAGTCTGTGATTTCTTTTGCATATCCTGCAATATCACCTTGGTTTGTTATTCTTATTGAATATTTAAATTTAACTGTTAATGAACTTAATTTCTTTCTATTTAATTCAACTTTAACAACTGGTTCTGGGTCTTGTTCTGGTGTATGTCCTGTTTGTGTAACAGTTTCTTTTCCATTTTCAACTACAATTGCTTGTGTAACCCATTTTCTTAATGCTAAGTCAAAATATGTTAATTTAATATATTCTTTATCTTGGTCATCTTCTCCATCATTCCATTTATCTGGAACTGAGTCGATATCATCTACTGGTTTTCCGTTTTTGTCTGTATCATCAGAGATTTGTGCAGAGTTTATTATTATTTTATCTGATGTATTTGGTTCTACAACCTTAAATGCTACTTGAACATCTGCATAATCTGGATTTGTTTCTGATATTTCTTTGCTACTATCAAAAGCTGTTAACAATGCTGGATTTTCTTTTATTTCTGTGTTTTCTTTCATTCTAGCTTCGCCTTGTTCTTTTGATAAGTAATCTGTTGTTATTTTTACTGCTTCTGAAACGTTTGTTGTTTCTTTTCCATCTTTGTCATACATAATCCATCTATATTCTTTGTTTAATTCATTTTCTGGTAAATATTCTAGTCCAGCTGGTAAATCATCAGAAATTTTAGATGCATAACCATCTACTTCACCTTCGTTATACACTCTTATTGTATATACTACAGTATCATTTGTTACAACTTCTACTGGTTCTTTTGTATGATTATATGTTATTTTATTATTTTCTTTGTCATAACTTACTTCTGGTATTCTATTTGTTACTTGTTTATCATTTACTCCTGTAATGAATTTTCTTAATGCTAAGTCAAATGGTTTGATTATTACTTTTTCAAAGTCATCATCATCTTCTTGACCTGGTACATATGAACCTTTTTCATCATCTTTGTATTTTGGTAGTTCTTCATCACTTGGTAATTTTACATTATTTTCTGATGAATCTCTATCTGTTATTGAATTTTTGTTTTCGTCTTTGTATATTGTTATATCAGCAATATTTGTAATGTTTTCAGAAGTTTTTGCTGTGTCTTTTACTCTACACATAATTGGAACTTCTTTGTATGATAATACTATTGTTCCATCTTCTTTTGTTGTTGTTTTTCCAATCATATGACTATCCAAGTATTCTGTGGTTACTGTTCTTCCATCTTCTGAAACTTTCCATCCATATTGTTTGTTGAAATCACCTTCAACATATTCTAAGTATGATGGTAAATGGTCTTTTATTTGACTTGCATAACCATTTATATCTCCTTCATTGTATACTCTTAACATATATACTACAATGTCACCTTTATTTACTTCAACTGGTTCTTTTGTATGGTTATATGTTGCTGTTGTTATTAGTTTTCCATTTGCATCTGTTGTATTTAATTTTGATGTATCAACTATTGGTGCTCTTGTATATGTTCCATCTTGATTTTTTAAGTAATCTGAATCTTCTATTTTTGTATCACTACTTACAGCTATTATGAATTTTCTTAATGCTAAATCAAATGATTGTAATTTTACATTATCATAATCTTCATCATCTTCATATTTAACCCATTTATCTGTATCTGAGTCTCTATCTGTTACTTCATTTCCATCACTATCTGAATCTTTTGTAATTGCTGCTTCATTTCTTATTATTGTTCCTGTTGTATCATCTGATGTTACTTTTAAGTATACAGATACTTCTTTATAGTCTGGATTTTTATCATTAATTGTATTTGTATAATCTTTTGTTGCATCAAAGGCTTTTATTAAGTTAGCTCCTTCTGTTGCAACTTCTGCTCCTTTTCCTTTTGCTAAATAATCTGTTTTTATTGTTTCTACTTTATTTGTATCTTTATTTACTGTTCCAAAATCCCAAATTCCTTGGTTATATTCAATTGCTGTTTTTTCTGAATCTGTTAATGTTGTGTCAGCTTTTAATTCTTCATCTGTTTTTTCTGACCATATAAATTCTAGTCCATCTGGAATATCTTCTGTTATTTCTGAAGCATATCCATCTATATCTCCTTCGTTATATACTCTAAATGTATATTTTACAATATCTCCTTTTTTTACTGATACTGGTTCTTTGTTTAATTTATATGTTGCTGTTGTTGCTGTTTTATTTGCTAAGTTTGTTATATCAACACTTTCAATTCTTTCTGGTACTTTTGTTCCATTTACTTCAACAATTCTCTTTATTAATTTTAAATCGAATGCTGCTGGGTTTAATACTAATTTTTCAAAGTCATCATCATCTTGTTGTCCTTTATAATAATATGTAGAATCTGTTAAATCTTCTTTATTATTATTTCCTGTATAATTTGACATATTGTCTTTGTTTACACTTGGTGCTGTTGATGGTTCAGAATCTAAGTCTTTACCTTTTTGATTTGTTATTGTTACATTATCCACTGCATCAAATTCTTCTGCAATCCAAGCAACATTTGTTAATATTTTTTTGTTGCTAGAATCTGGTTTTGCTGTTACTTCACATTCTATTTCTATTGTTTCTGATTTTAGATTTCCTTCTGTATATGCTTCTAAATTTGTTGTGTTATTAGCATTTCTTGTAATTGTTACTTGATTTGATGTTTCGTTATAACTTGCTGTAAATCCTTCTGTATTTATTTTGCTATATTTTAAACCTGTTGGTAATTGGTCTATAATTTTTGTAGCTCTACCAGCTTTTTCTCCTTCATTATAAACTGTTAATTTATATGTTACTATACTTCCTGTTTTTACTGTTACAGGATCTTTTTTGTGTTTATATGTTGCTGTGTTTGTTGTTTCTATTGTACTTTCATCTATGTTTGGAACTCTTGAATTATTTCCTGTAAGTTCTACACCATCTACTTTTGTTATATATTTTCTTAATGCTAAGTCAAAATCTTTTGTTTCTGGTATTTTTTCTAATGATATTATTGGTTGTGTATTTTCTTGTTTGTTTGGATCTGCATTAGAATATAATGTTACTTTTGTTTTTGGTGTTGCTGTATTGTTTGCATATGCTGTTGCATTTGTATTTGCTGTTGTTATTAAGTAATTATATAATTTTACAGCTTGTTCTTGTCTTTGTAAACCTTCTCCAATTTGCTCACCCTGTTCACTAAATGTTAAATTATAATCACTTAAACTTGTATATTGTTTATTATTTTGAGACATTTCTAATGTTCTATAAAATAACCAAGATGTTTTGCTTTCTCCATAATTATCATATACTCTTTCAAAAGTTGCATCATCATGGTTTGTATAATACCATATTGCAGCTTGTTGTACAGCTTCTATATCATCTTCTGTTAGTGCTACCGTGTAATCTTCTGCATCAATTCCAGCTTGTGTTAATAATGCTGATTTTTCTTCTGAAGTTGAAACACCTTTTAAATATATAATATCAGTTAATGCTAATAAATTATTATAATATCCATTATTTGCTATGCTTTGTAATACTGAATTTCCTGAAGAAGCTAATGCTGCTTGTTCTGTTTTCAAATCATATGTAATGTTATATGTAGCTATTTCAGCAGTATTTTGAAACCCTATTCCTGCTCTTACACAATAAAAATTTCCATCAATTCCGTTCTCATCTACTACATTACTTGAATATTTCTTTATATTCCAAATTTTAGTTCCAACAATTGATTCTGTTGTTGAACCATTTGCTAATGGATTATTGATTGCATACCCCATATTTTCTGGAGTTGTTCCTGTTCTAAATTCTTCTACACCAAAATACACTGGTGTTGCTAATGGTGTTACTGCTTTGCTTTTAGTTGCAAATGTAGCTACCATCATCATTGAAATTAAGCTTATTAATAGCACTCTGATTTTTTTACTTTTCATTAAAAATCTTCTCCTTTTATAAAATTATTTTTATAACATAAATATATTTTATTGCATGCAACTGCCTAAGTCAATAGCTTTCTTTTCCTTATTTATTATATATTTTTATGTACCTTCTAATTAGCTACGGAAGCTCATTTCTTCAAAGAGCTTGCTTTTTTTACAGTTACATTATAATTATATTACATTTTTATTTCAAAATCAATATTTTATGTAAATAATTCCGAGTTTTTATTGATTTCCGTAAGTTTTCGTATTTTTTAATAATAACTAATCATATTTTTTTATTTTTTCTATATTATTTTAATAAGAGGTGCATTATGAAGAGAATTATTCCTATTTTTATGTTTTTTATTTTTATTAGCATGTTTGTTTATGTTTCATTTGCTGATGATATAGATACTGAAACTATAGACGTCAGTACCGAAATAAATTCATTTACTGATACATATACAGAACCTATAAAAGAACCAGATGTTAATTCACGTGCTTGTGTAGTTATTGATAGAAAAACTAACAGTGTATTATTCGGTAAAAATGAGAATTCTAAAAAGAAAATGGCTTCAACTACAAAGATTATGACAGCAACAATTATTATAGAAAAATGTAATCTCACCGACACAATAGAAATTTCAAAAAAAGCTGCTGGAACTGGTGGTTCTAGATTAGGATTAAAAACAGGTGATAAAATAACAGTTCTTGATTTATTGTACGGATTAATGCTACGTTCCGGAAACGATGCTGCTGTTGCACTTGCTGAATATGCAGGAGGAGATATTAATGGTTTTGCCGAATTAATGAATGCCAAAGCTTTAGAATTAGGACTTACTAATACTCATTTTGAAACACCTCATGGCTTAGATTCAAATGAGCATTACACTACTGCATATGAACTAGCAATACTTTCTAATTATGCTTTAAATAATCCTACATTTGCTAAGATTGTAGGAACTAAAAACTATACAATAACAATAAACGGTTCTCCCAAAGTTTTATCTAACACAAATGAACTTCTTGGAAATATGGAAGGAGTTTATGGTATAAAAACAGGTTTTACAAATGGTGCTAATCGTTGTCTAGTAACTGCATGTAAGAAAAATAATATAGATATAATCTGTGTAGTTTTAGGTGCTGATACAAAAAAATTTAGAACAATTGATAGTATTAAATTAATAAACTACGTTTTTAATAATTTTGTTGTTTATGATTTAGAAAGTTTTGTTAATAAAAATTTTGAAGACTGGAAAAAAGATAATTTAAATACATTTATAATTAATAAAGGTCTTTCTCAAGATGTATTACTTAATATAGAGAATTTGTATATTTCAAAAGTTCCTATTCGAAAAGATTTAATTAATTCTTTTGAAATGAAAGTTGAATGTCAAAAATATTTTAAAGCTCCTGTTAAAGGTAATTCTTCTATAGGAAATATTGTGATAAGTAATTCTGGTAAAGAAATTGCTAAATGTAATATTTCTATAATGAATAATATTGATAAAAAAAATAGTTCTTATTATTTTATATATTTGTTAAAAAATATTTCAAGTATTTTTCAAAAGAATTTATTATAAAAATACCACATCATTAATTTATTAGTCAAGAAAAATCAAAATTTTTTAATTTTTTCTAAGTTAATTATCATTTTTGAAGATTTTAACTTTGTTATCAAAACAAAAAAAGAATTAAACCATTTTTATAGTTTAATTCTTTTTAGATATTTATATATTAAACATTTTCTTTTATGTAGTCAACTACATCTCCTACTGTTACAACTTTTTCTGCATCGCTATCAGGAATTTCTATATCAAATTCTTCTTCTATAGCCATTACTAATTCAACTATATCTAAAGAGTCAGCTCCTAAATCATCAATAAAAGATGCTTCCATTGTTACTGCTGTATCTGCTACACCTAATTGTTCAACTATTATACCTTTTACTTTTTCTAATATTTCTTCTGAACTCATAACTCGAGTTCACCTCCTCTCAAGTTTCTATATTAAAATATTATCTTATTTTTATAATACTTTTATATTATATGTTATTACTTTTGTCAAGTATATTTGACAATTATTTAAAATTTGTACTAGTCGTTCACATTTTTATTTGAATCTTCATTATTTTTTGTGAATTGTTCTATCATTTTGTCTACCGCTTTATTTTCAACAAATTTTTCTGCTTGAATTATTGTATATTCAAACAAGATTTCATCACTGCTTCCATGTGCTTTAACTACTGGTTTTTTTACTCCTAAGAATAATGCACCACCATATGCTTTATAATCCATTGTTTTAGCAAATCTATTTATTGCTGGTAATGATGGAATTGAAGCAATTTTTGATAATATATTTTTCATCATACTTTCTTTTAATGATTTTTTAACAAATTTTCCTAATCCTTCTGTTGTTTTTAAAAATACATTTCCAGTAAATCCGTCAGATATTATTGCATCTATTTTTCCAGAAAAAGCATCTCTTCCTTCTACATTTCCGACAAAATTAATTCCTAATTCTTCAGATTTTTCTTTTAATAATTGATAACTTTCTTTTACTAGTTCATTTCCTTTTGTTTCTTCTGTTCCTATGTTTAAAAGCCCTATTGCTGGTTTTTCAATTCCAAATGTATTTCTTAAATATATAGTTGACATTTGGGCAAATTGCAATAAATTTATTGGCTTACAATTTGTATTTGAACCACAATCCATTAATAATAATTGGCTTTTATATGCTGGTAATATTCCCGCTAAAGCTGGTCTATCTATTCCTTTTATTCTTCCAACTAATAATGTAGCTCCTGCAAGTAATGCTCCTGAATTTCCGGCAGATATAAATACATCGCCTTCATCTTGTTTTAGCATATTAAATCCAACTACCATTGATGAGTCTTTTTTATGTTTTATTGCAACTGTTGGTTGATCTTCCATTTCTATTGTTTCTGTTGCATTTTGTATTTTTAATCTATCAGATATTTCTTCTATTTCTTTTCCATATATTTCTTTTACTCTATTTCTTATAACTTCTTCTTTTCCAACTAATATTACTTCTGCTTTTACTTTATTTATTGCATTTACTGCACCTTTTATATTGGCATCTGGTGCATTGTCTCCACCCATTGCGTCTAATATTATTTTCACGTTTTATTCCTCCAAATCGTTTTTGTATATTTTATTTTTGATATTACTATTTTATTATTGTTTTATTGAAAAAGCAAGGTTTTTTGGGAAATTTTGCTAATTTGTTAGGTAGTAAAAAAGTAGTAAATATTTTGTTTACTACTAAAATAGTTTTATTATTTTTTATTATATCTTATTGATTTATTGTATCAGTGTTCTTAGTATATTGTATTGTAAATACAGAACCTGGATATAATGCATAATTTATATAACCAACATTATAATTATCATAAGCCCTTAACTTACCATTTGAATAATTCATACTTAAAGAATATTGATATGAAACATTTGCAGATGTATTTCTATTGTTTTGTAACGTCATTTGAACTATTTTATCCAAAGTAGGTTGAACTGTACTCATATATACATCAGTAATTCCTTTAATAGAATAACCAGAAGCACTATCTATAGCAACCTCTGAAGTATAACTATTATCCATAACAAAACTTTTTTGATATAATGGCTTTCCATCAATCCATTTTCCTATAACTTGTTCATCTATAGAATAATTATTAGCAGCATTTGTTGTTATTGACGAACTTTCTCTGGTCACACTTTCTAAAATCTTATTTTCATAATCTCCCAAAATAGTATTTTCTTTATTTTGAGCGTTTTCCATTGCATTTTTGGCTTGTTTTGTTCTATCGAATAAATTGGTTTGTGTTATTGCTTGTATACTTATTCCTGCCAAAATCAATAAAATTATTATTGTTACTACTAGAGCCACAAGTGTTATACCTTTTGTATTTTTCATCATATCAATCCTCTCTTTTGTAAATTATATTTTTTATTACATTTTAATTTTACTATAGACATAAATGTAAGTCAATAATTTTCGGATATATTTTCGTATATAATACTATAAAATTTCTGTTTTAAATTATTTCATGCACAAAAAAAGAGCCGAAGCTCTTTTTTCTATATATTATATAATTATTCTCATAATTATTCGATGATGTCAGCAACAACACCTGAACCAACTGTTCTACCACCTTCACGAATAGCGAATCTTAATCCTTTTTCGATAGCGATAGGAGTGATTAATTCGATTGTCATGTTAACATTATCTCCTGGCATAACCATTTCTACACCTGCATCTAATTCGATAACACCTGTAACGTCTGTTGTTCTGAAGTAGAATTGTGGTCTGTATCCATTAAAGAATGGAGTATGTCTTCCACCTTCTTCTTTAGTTAGAACGTATACTTGTGATGTGAATTTTGTATGTGGATGAATTGTTCCTGGTTTACATAGAACTTGACCTCTTTCGATGTCTTTTCTATCAATACCTCTTAATAGAACACCGATGTTATCACCAGCTTCTGCTTGGTCTAATAATTTTCTGAACATTTCAACACCTGTTACAACAGTTTTTCTTCTTTCTGTTGTTAAACCGATGATTTCAACTTCATCTTGTAATTTAACTTCTCCTCTTTCTACTCTACCTGTTGCAACTGTTCCACGTCCTGTGATTGTGAATACGTCTTCAACTGGCATTAAGAATGGTTGGTCGATTGGTCTTTCTGGTGTTGGGATATAGCTATCAACTGCATCCATTAATTCTTTCATTGGAGCATATACAGGATCGTTAGGATCTGTAGATGTGCTTTCTAGAACTTTTAATGAAGAACCTTTGATTACTGGAATTTCATCTCCTGGGAAACCATATTCTGATAATAAGTCTCTAACTTCCATTTCAACTAATTCTAATAATTCTGGGTCATCAACCATATCACATTTATTTAAGTAAACAACGATGTATTTAACACCAACTTGTCTAGCTAATAAGATGTGTTCTCTTGTTTGTGGCATTGGACCATCAGCTGCTGAAACAACTAATATAGCTCCATCCATTTGAGCTGCACCTGTAATCATGTTTTTAACGTAGTCAGCATGTCCTGGGCAGTCAACGTGTGCATAGTGTCTGTTATCTGTTTCATATTCAACGTGTGCTGTGTTGATTGTGATTCCTCTTGCTTTTTCTTCTGGAGCTCCATCGATTTGATCGTAAGCTTCAAATTTAGCTTTTCCTAATAATGATAAATATTTTGTAATAGCTGCTGTTGTTGTTGTTTTACCATGGTCAACGTGTCCGATTGTACCAATGTTAACGTGTGGTTTGTTTCTTTCAAATTTAGCTTTTGCCATTTTAAAATCCTCCTTATTTTTAGTTAGCCGTTCTTTATGAACATAGCTACTTTTATTTTTTTAAAATTTAATAACGTAATTTTGTTATGCACTTGCATTTTACAACATTTTCGTTAAAAATGCAAGTACTTTTTATTTTATATTAATTATTCAGCTTTTTTTCTTGAAGCAACGATTGTTTCAAGTACTGATTTTGGAACTTCTTCATAATGAGATGGTTCCATAGAGTATGAACCTCTACCTTGAGTTTTTGAACGTAAGTCTGTTGCATAACCAAACATTTCTGATAATGGAATAAATGCATGTATTTCTTGCATTCCATCGTTTGCATCCATACCTTCCATTCTTCCTCTTCTTGAGTTTACATCTCCTATAACATCTCCCATGTATTCTTCTGGAACTGTTATTTCAACTTTCATTATTGGCTCTAAGATAACTGATTTTGCTTGTCTACATCCTTCTTTGAATGCCATAGAAGCAGCTATTTTGAAGGCCATTTCTGAAGAGTCAACTTCGTGGTATGAACCATCAACTAATGAAACTTTGAAATCTATAACTGGGTAACCAGCTAAGATACCGCTTTCAGCAGCTTCTCTCATACCTTGTTCAATTGGTTTAATATATTCTTTTGGAACAGCTCCTCCAACAATTTTGCTTTCGAATTCTATTCCTTTTCCTGGTTCTAATGGTTCCATTTCAAACCATACGTCACCGTATTGTCCTTTACCACCAGATTGACGAATAAATTTACCTTGAACTTTTACTTTATTTCTAATTGTTTCTTTGTAAGCAACTTGTGGTTTACCTACATTACATTCAACTTTGAATTCTCTTTTTAATCTATCTACGATGATATCTAGGTGTAATTCACCCATACCAGCGATGATTGTTTGTCCAGTTTCTTGGTTTGTATAAGCTTTGAATGTTGGGTCTTCTTCAGCAAGTTTTGCTAAAGCTATTCCCATTTTTTCTTGAGCTGCTTTATCTTTTGGCTCAATAGCTATATCGATAACTGGTTCTGGGAATTCCATTGATTCTAGGATTATTGGATGATCTGGATCACATAAAGTATTTCCAGTTGTTACATCTTTTAAACCTACGGCTGCAGCAATATCACCAGCATAAACTTTGTCTATATCTTCTCTGTGATTTGCATGCATTTGAAGAATTCTTCCAACTCTTTCTTTTTTATCTTTGCTTGAATTTAGAACTGTTGATCCAGATTCAAGTGTTCCAGAGTAAACTCTGAAGAAACATAATTTTCCAACAAATGGGTCTGTAGCAATTTTAAATGCTAAAGCTGCAAATGGTTCTGTATCAGAAGTTTTAGCTTCTGTTTCTTCTCCATCCATTGTTTCACCTTTGATATGTGGTATATCTACTGGTGATGGCATGTAATCAACTATTGCATCTAATAATTCTTGAACACCTTTGTTTTTGTAAGAAGAACCACATGTTACAGGAACTATTTTATTTGCTAATGTTCCAGCTCTTAAACCTTTTTTGATTTCTTCTTCTGTTAACTCTTCACCGTCTAAGTATTTCATCATTAATTCTTCGTCTTGGTCAGCAGCAGCTTCAATCATATTAGCTCTCCATGTTTCAGCTTCTTCTTTCATTTCTTCTGGTATTTCTGTTTCTACAATGTGTTCTCCTAATTTATCATCTTGGATGAACGCTTTCATTTTTATAAGATCAACTATTCCTTGGAAGTTGTCTTCTGCACCTACTGGTAATTGGATTGGAACTGCATTTGCTTTTAATCTTGTTTTTAATTGGTCAACACAAAGCATAAAGTTAGCTCCAGTAATATCCATTTTATTTACATATACCATTCTTGGTACACTATATTTATCAGCTTGTCTCCAAACTGTTTCTGTTTGTGGTTGAACTCCACCTTTTGCTGCTAAAACTGTTACAGCTCCATCAAGAACTTTTAAAGATCTTTGAACTTCTACTGTAAAGTCAACGTGTCCTGGAGTATCGATAATATTAATTCTATTATTTTTCCAGAAACAAGTTGTACAAGCAGATGTAATTGTTATACCTCTTTCTTGTTCTTGTGCCATCCAGTCCATTGTTGCAGCACCTTCGTGAACTTCACCTATTTTGTGAGTTTTACCTGTATAGAATAATATTCTCTCTGTTGTTGTTGTTTTACCAGCATCAATGTGAGCCATTATTCCTATATTTCTTGTTCTTTCTAGTGGGTATGCTCTTCCTGCCATCTATATTTTCCCCCTCTCAATATTATACATTCTTAATTTTTGTAAAAAGTGATTAGCTGTGCATTTTTGAGATTAATTACAAGCCGAAGTCGTATGATTGTACTTCGAGGTTTGAAATTAATATCGAAAATGTGCAGATGATTGCTTTTTACAAAAATTCTACCATTTATAGTGAGCAAAAGCTTTATTAGCTTCAGCCATTCTATGTGTATCTTCTTTCTTCTTGAATGCTCCACCGTTTCCAGCAACTGCATCCATTATTTCACCAGCTAATTTTTCAGCCATTGTTTTTTCATGTCTGTTTCTAGCATATGTTACTAACCATCTTAATCCTAAAGTTTGTCTTCTTTCTGGTCTTATTTCTAATGGAACTTGGTATGTAGCTCCACCAACTCTTCTTGCTTTAACTTCAAGAACTGGCATTATGTTTTCTAAAGCTGCTTCAAAAACTTCTAAAGGATTTTTTCCTTCTTTTTCTTTTATAATGTCAAATGCATCATATACTATTTTTTGAGCAACTGATTTTTTACCATCTAACATTATGTTGTTTACTAATTTTGTAACAACTTTGCTGTTATATATTGGATCTGGTAAAACGTCTCTTTTTGCTATATATCCTTTTCTTGGCACTATTCTTCCCTCCTTAAATTTTTATTAGATATTCATCAAAATATCTTCGGTACTCTGAAAAGTTTTTTACTTTTCCGTATAGTGCATATAATCTATTTCTAAATTTAAGTACCTTAATTTAGTAAGTATTACAAGCACTACTTTTTAATTTTTAGCTAAGTTCTATTTTTTAGGTCTCTTAGCTCCGTATTTAGAACGAGCTTGCATTCTATCTTTAACACCAGCTGTATCTAATGTTCCTCTGATAATATGGTATCTAACACCTGGAAGGTCTTTTACCCTACCACCTCTTATTAATACAACACTGTGTTCTTGTAGGTTATGTCCTATACCTGGGATATAAGATGTTACTTCATAACCATTTGAAAGTCTAACTCTGGCAACTTTTCTTAAAGCTGAGTTTGGCTTTTTAGGTGTAACTGTTTT
>JABLTL010024412.1_pt1 | contig 58154 bp, 61 predicted proteins | sample 7160151 | NCBI WGS metagenome assembly JABLTL01 (sample SAMN14651223, study PRJNA627086) | human gut metagenome | isolation source: feces | host: Homo sapiens | reverse complement strand
CTTTTTGCTCGCCGTTTTTATTGTCGCTCAGCTCTTTCTCTTTCCCCCGGTAGAACCGGGGGTTTATTTCCGCGCATAAATGCACCAAAAAAACGCCCACACTACCTTTCGATAATGTGGGCGAATGCTATTTACTTGTTGCGATTTTCGCTAACTTCTGATTAGCACTTTTCGTTAATAGCTGCCTGTGCTGAACGGTACTCCGGTAGGACTTTTTGGACTACCGCACCATATCCTGCAAACCGTTTGGCATACGACCCAAGCGATAATTTTCCGCCTTTTCTAACGCTACATATCGGATTTGAAGAAGCAGAGACATACCGTAAGGCTGTTGGCTGTTATCTTCGCAAAAATCAATGGAAAGATATTACTGTTGATGTTTACTTATGACCACCTATATACATTATATAGGTAACACTTTCAAAAAGCAATCCCTTTTGCACATTTGCAGGTCAATTATTGCCTTATATATAATGAAAGCACAAGGGGGGATTTCTATGAGAAATAAAAAATACTATCTTGTTGTTGATTGCGAGCAAACCCGTGTTATTATTAAAAGCCTTGTGCGATTAAAAAATGTTTTGATACGCCAAGGAAGATATACCGATTGTGTGGACGAGTTAATTTTCAAGGTCGCCAATGCACCAACAGAGAAATAGCAGCAATACATATCTGGTTTTCTTTTAGAGCCGTTTGCCGAAAAAGCAAACGGCTTTTTTCATACCCGTACATAGCCGCTCACAATCGCCGTGGGCGGCTAAATCTATGTAAAGGAGGAAACCCAAATGGCGAACTGTAAAGTAATCGCAGTAACGAACCAAAAAGGTGGCGTGGGTAAAACCACAACGACCGCCAACCTCGGTATCGGTCTGGCACAGGAAGGCAAAAGAGTTCTGCTGATTGACGCCGACGCACAGGCTTCATTGACGCTCTCCCTCGGTTATGCCAAGCCGGACGAACTGCCCGTTACGCTTGCGGACATCATGCAGAATGTGATTGACGACGCTCCGATTTCCAATAGTTATGGTATTCTGCACCACGGCGAGGGCGTTGACCTGCTGCCCGCCAATATCGAACTGTCAGGTATGGAAATCCGCCTTATCAACGCTATGAGCCGTGAAAGCGTACTTCGGACATATATCAATGCGGTAAAACCCTATTATGAATATATCCTCATTGACTGTATGCCCTCGCTCGGAATGATGCCGATTAACTCACTGGCAGCCGCCGACAGCGTGATTATTCCGTCGCAGCCGTCTTTCCTTTCTGCAAAGGGTCTGGATTTGCTTATGCAGTCTATTTCAAAGGTTAAACGGCAGATCAACCCGAAACTGAAAATCGACGGGATTCTTTTTACTATGGTGGACAGCCGCACCAATGAAGCAAAGGAAATCATTGCTTCGCTGCGAGCTTACTATGGCGAAAAAATCAAGGTTTTCAGCACGGAGATACCCTTTTCCGTTAGAGCCGCCGAAACAAGCGGCCGGGGTAAGAGCATTTTTGCTCATGACAGGAACTGCAAGGTTGCCGCCGCATACCGTGCGCTGACAAAGGAGGTGTTGGAGATTGAGCGTAAAAACGAGAGATTTAGGAATGACGCCGCTCGATGATCTGTTTTCTACCGATGAAAGCCGTGCGGAATCACAGCTTGAAAAGGTTGTGACGCTGAATCCTGCCGAAATCTCCGATTTTCCAAACCACCCGTTTCAGGTGCGGCAGGACGACGATATGGCTGAAATGGTCGAGAGTATCAAGAAATACGGCGTGTTAGTTCCCGCCCTTGTCCGACCGAAAGAGGAAGGCGGCTATGAAATGGTCGCAGGCCACAGGCGAAAGTTTGCGGCGGCTCTGGCGGGTATCGCTGAAATTCCCTGCATTGTTCGCAATCTAACCGATGATGAAGCAACAATCGTCATGGTGGACAGCAATCTGCAAAGGGAAAAGATTTTACCGTCCGAAAAAGCATTTGCCTACAAAATGAAACTGGAAGCTATGAAAAGGCAAGCAGGCAGACCGAGCAAGGAAAATTTGCGCCCACTGGACACAAATTTAATTGGGACACGATCTGACGAGCAGTTAGCAAAAAATTCTCCCGATAGTGCAAGGCAAATCCAGCGTTATATCCGCTTAACCGAGCTAATCCCGCCTGTTCTGCAAATGGTGGACGACGGGAAGATTGCTTTTCGTCCTGCTGTTGAGCTTTCCTACCTTTCCAAAGAACAGCAGAAAAGCCTGTATAACACAATGGAGCGTGAGGATTGCACCCCGTCTTTGGCACAAGCTATCAAAATGAAAGAGTTTAGCAAAGACGGCAAGCTGACCGACGAGGTGATTCTCTCCATTATGCAGGAGGAAAAACCCAATCAGAAAGAACAGTTCAAAATGCCCAAAGAGCGTATCAGCAAGTATTTTGCGCCGGGGACGCCCGCACAAAAGATTGAAGATACGATTATCAAGGCTCTGGACCTTTACCGCAGGCGGCAAAGAGATATGGAAAGATAGAATTTGCCTAACAAGGGACAGGTATACCCTTTTGCAGAGCGAGGTTGGCAGGCGTTCGGCTGTTCCCCCTCTCCACACCTCTCCCCCTCAAAACTACCTGTACTTCCCGAAAAAAGAAATATTCTCCGCTTGGTACCTTTGCAGAAATTCAGAAGTATTTGTACAATGAAGCAGCAAAGGAGGCTTGCATATGAGAAAAGCAATTGGAATCGCTGTTTTAACGGCGTTCATTCTTTCTTTTTCGGGCTGTGCAAGTATGGAAAATCCGCATACGACCGAGAGTTCTTTACAGGAAACTGTCGTAAGCGAAGCCCGTGAAAGCACTGAGCCGGAGGAAATCCCGTCCACTTCTTTTTCGGAGAGCAAAGAAAGTTCCAAACCAACCACCGCCCCGGCAAGAAGCAAAACGAAACAGACGGAAATTTCAACGCCCGCTGAAAAGGAAAAAACGAAAATCGAACAAATACCGCCTGCCGAAGAAAGCAGACCGTCACAGACCGAACCGCCGAAAACGGTTCAGCCAAAACCCACAGCGCCACCAACAAAGCCTGCGGAAGAACCGCCAAAAACTGAGCCGCCGCAGGAAAGTGCCCCGCCGGTTACGGAAAAACCAACAGCACCCGCATTTAACATTCAGACTTGGATTGATTTTGCCGCCGAGTATGCTACAAGCGAAAGTGTGGGATTAAATTTATCGCCGGACGCCACCGCCTGTTGGGACAACCCGATAACCGCAGGTCCGCATAGCCTGTATCTGGAACGGGACATTCAAAGCCGGCTCAACCGCTATGCCCGTGACGAGGATATTACCGATGTCTGGATATGGGCAGAGGAACGCTCCGACGGGAGCTATGATCTGTATATCGGCTACGCCTAAAACTTCATATATCTCTATTTTTGAGAACGCACCGAGAAAAACGGTGCGTTTTTTCATTTTCAAGGAGGATTTCAGATGAAAACGCAAAAAATCAAAAAACTCATGTCGCTGTTTCTTGCGGTGCTAATGTGCGTTACCACCTTTGCAGGGTTCGGCACAACCGCCCATGCCGCAGAAGAAACCGAAAATGTCTATCTCGTTTCGTTTCCCCGCAGCGGTGACGAGAACTACGGTGCAGAATGGGGACATGGAAGCCACAGTTTTATGAACGGCTGGTCGTCCGGCACTTCTCGTTATACCACCGTTCGTGCAATGGGTTCGTACAGCGGCAATATCTGCTACTGCATTGAACCCGGCGTTCCGCAGAAAACAGGCGACCGCTACACCAAAAAAGGCGAGAATTTTTGGGATAATTACCCTTCGTCCTACAACAAAACCATTTCACCTGACGATATAAAACTATTTATCGGCAGAATTTTTCAGTATGGCTATACGGGGACGATTTCGACCGACTGGCGCAGTCAGAACGAGGGCGGCGACAAGCTGGCTCATGCCGTCGCCACACAGCTTTTAATTTGGGAAACGGTGGTTGGTGAGCGTGACGAGAATTTTAACAAGGTCGGCACCGGTGGCAAGGCAGCTATCCTCGATCAGATCAGCCAAAGCCACCCGCTGCGCACCAAGATTATGAGCCACTACAATTCGATTGCAGCAAGCGTCCAGAACCACACCAAGCTGCCGAGCTTTATGGCAAAATCAGCAGGTAAAGCACAGAACATTGAACTTGCATGGGACGGCGGGAAATACACTGCCACGCTGACCGACAAAAACAATGTCCTCTCGAATTTCTCTTTTTCGGCAAGCGATTCTGGAATCCGATTTTCCGTAAGTGGCAATAAGCTGACGATCACCGCCGACAAAGCGCCGGTCAACGCCGTCACGATTACCGCCGAAAAGAAAAACTCCCAAAGACGAGGCGTTATCACATGGACGGATAACATTTACGGCCCCGACGGCGGAATACAAGATACCGTCACCTATGCACAGTCTGTCAGCGACCCCGTAAAAGGCTATGTAAATATCAAAGTCAGCTACGGCGCCGCCAAAATCGTAAAAACCAGCGAGGACGATATTGTTGAGGGAATCACCTTTACTATTACAGGTAAAGGCGTAAATAAAATCGTTCAGACCGGCAAAAACGGAGAAATTCAAATCGACAACCTCACTCCCGGCGTTTACACCGTCACCGAGCAGAGCTACGACAGATATGAGCCGCAGGAGGTTCGCCGTGTTACCGTTGTGAGCGGTCAGACGGCGACGGTCACATTCAACAATGTGCTGAAACGGGGCAATCTCGTTGTTACCAAAACCTCGGAGGACGGCTTGAACGAGGGCGTAACCTTTCATCTCTATGGCACTTCTCTTTCGGGTCTTAAAGTGGACGAATACGCCGTAACCGACAGTTCGGGCAAGGCGCATTTTAACGATGTCCTGATCGGCACAGGGTATGTTCTGGAAGAAACCGGCACCGCAATCCGCTATGTCGTTCCCGATAAGCAGACGGCGGCGGTTGAGTGGAACACCGTAACCAATAAGAGCTTTCACAATGTTTTGAAAAAGTGGAATGTCACCGTTACCAAGAGCGACAGCGAAACCGGCGCGCCGCAGGGTAATGCTTCTCTTGCAGGCGCGACCTATGGGATTTACAAAGGCGAGCAGTTGATTGACAGTTACACCACTGATGAAAACGGACAGTTTACCACAAAATATTATGTTTGCGGCGATGACTGGTCGGTGCGTGAACTCACGCCGAGCGAGGGGTACTTGCTGGACGAAACCGCATACCACATCGGAGCAGAAGCGAAAAGCTACACCGTGGAATACAACTCCACCGCAAACGATGTGAGCGAACAGGTTATTAAAGGCAGAATCGCCCTGATAAAGCACACTGACAACGGCGACACACAGCTTGAAACCCCGGAGGTTGGAGCAGAATTTGAGGTGTATTTGAAATCCGCAGGCAGCTATGACGCCGCCAAAGATACCGAGCGTGATCTGCTTGTCTGCGACGAAAATGGCTTTGCGGAAACCAAAGACCTGCCTTATGGTATTTACACCGTTCACCAAGTAAAAGGTTGGGACGGACGAGAGCTTCTGCCCGACTTTGATGTGTATATCTCCGAGGACGGCGAGGTTTACCGTTATCTTGCCAACAACGCAAATTTTGAATCGTATATCAAAATCGTTAAGGTGGACGCTGAAACCGGCAAAACCATTCCCTATGCGGGCGCAGGCTTTCAGCTTTACCGCCCGGACGGCAGCCTGATTACGCAGAGTTTCACCTATCCGACCCCTGTTACCATCGACACCTTTTATACCAACGACGAGGGTTATTTGATTACCCCTGAAACGCTGGAATACGGTTCGGGATATTCTTTGATTGAGGTTTTTGCACCCTACGGCTACACGCTGAACAGCGAGCCCGTGTATTTTGATGTTACGCAGGACGCTTCGAGCGACGAGGGCGGCATTACCGTGATTGAAGTTATCAAGGAGAATACCGCACAGAAAGGCATTATCAAAATCAGCAAGACCGGAGAGGTCTTTTCCTCTGTCACCGAATCCGAGGGCATATATCAGCCGGTCTATTCCGTACAGGGACTTGCCGGTGCGGTTTATGAAATCACCGCCGCCGAAGATATTTACACCTTGGACGGCACACTGCGCTATGCAGCCGGAGAGGTGGTTGACACCGTGACGACCGACGATACGGGACTTGCCGAAAGCAAACCGCTTTACCTCGGGAAATATGAAATCCGGGAGATCACCGCACCATACGGAATGGTATTAAACGAAGAAATCCACACCGCCGAGCTTGTCTATGCAGGACAGGAAATCGAAATTACTGAAACTGCCGCCGGTTTCTACAATGAGCGACAAAAAGCGGCTGTTTCTCTCGACAAGATTTTGGAACAGAATGAGTTGTTCGGAATCGGCACAAACAGCGAAATGTCCGCTGTCACCTTTGGCCTGTTCGCCGCCGAGGATTTGACCGCCGCGGACGGTTCGGTTATTCCTGCGGACGGGTTGCTTGAAATCCTCTCCGTGGACGAAAACGGTCACGCCGTCTGCAAAACCGATCTGCCCTTTGGCAAGTTCTATTTTAAAGAGCTTTCCGCCGATGAGCACTATATCCTTTCCGATGAAAAATACCCGTTTGAATTTTCTTATACGGGACAGGACGCCGCCTTTGTGGAAATCAAGGCGAATAACGGTGAAGCAATCCGCAACGAACTGATTTACGGAGAAATCCACGGTCTGAAAAAGGACGACAGCGGCAACGCTCTCGGCGGTGCGGTGATCGGTCTGTTTAAGCCGGACTGCACCGAGTTTACAGCCGAAAATGCTCTGATGACTGCCACCTCTGCTGAGGACGGCAGCTTTTCTTTTGCAGGCGTGCCCTATGGAAACTGGATTGTGCGTGAAATCGAGGCTCCGACCGGCTTTGTGCTTTCGGAAGAAGCCTTTTCCGTAGCGGTTGACAAGGACGGCGCGGTGATTGAGGTGGAAATTGAAAATACGCTGATTCGGGGCAATGTGCAGCTCACGAAAACCGACAGGGACTATCCTGACAACAAACTGACGGGTGCGGAATTTATCGTTTACCGTGATTCCAACGGCAACAAGGAGCTTGATGAAACCGACAAGCTTTTAGGCACTCTCTCCGAAGTCAGCACCGGCGTTTATGAAATGGACGACCTCACCTACGGCGGTTACTTCGTAAAAGAACAGAAAGCGCCGGAGGGCTTCTATCCCGACGAAAACGCCTATTATTTTGAGATCACCGAACATGGCAAGACCGTTATTGTGGAGAACGAGGCCGGAAAAGGGTTCGTCAACGCTCCGCAGGTAGGCTCTCTCAAAATCGTTAAGACTTCTTCTGACAGCAAGGTGGAGGGATTCTCTTTCCGGGTGACGGGAGCAAACGGCTATTCCGAAGTTTTCACCACCGACAAGAACGGAGAAATCCTCATTGAAAATCTCCGCATTGGCGAATACACCGTGAGCGAGGTGTCGGACGGCGCTTCTGCCGCCTATGTACTCCCCGCAGACAAAACCGCAAGCGTGTTTGAGGGTGCGGTCACAAAGGTGGAAATGCACAACGAGCTCCGTGACACCCCGAAAACAGGCGACGACAGCAATCCCGCCTTTTGGTTTACTCTGCTCGGTATTTCCGGGCTGGACGCCGTTGCTCTCGGTTTGATCGGATTTAAGAACAGAAAAAAGGAGGACGCTGAATAATGGAACTTAAAACGATTGTTGCAATCGGCTTGGTCGTATTCATCATAGGCGCTTTAATTTTCCTTAAAATCACAGCAAAGAAGAAATAGCGACCGGGGGCGGCTCAAAACCGCCCCCTTTTACATATTCCGAAAAAACAAAAGGAGGCTTAACTATGGTTCACTATTTCCATTCAGACATAGCGCAGAAATACGGTATCAATGCAGCCGTGTTGGCAGGTTTTATTTGGGATTGTATTGAGAAAAAAAGCACCCGTCAGCCGCAGTTACACGAGGGCAAGGTTTGGTTTCGCTGTTCGGTGCAGATGTTGACCGGCTTTTTCCCGTATCTCTCCTATGATGAAATCCGCTATGCACTCAAACGGCTCGTCGCAGGGCGTGTTCTCACAAAGGGACGGTTCAACGAAAGCCGTTTTGACCGCACCAACTGGTACGCTTTTACCGAGTTCGGACAGTTCCTTATGACAGAAAGCGAGGGAGAAAACCAATGAATTTGAATATCCGTGAAATGCTCCCGCAGGAACGGGATTACGCCTACACGCAAAGCTATCAGATTATGGCGCAGAGCGGCTGTATCACGCTGCTGCGGGGCGAGTTCGGAAACAGCGGCAGCACCTTTTATCCCGAATTTGAAGATCAGATCAACCGCTACCGAACCCCCGAATTTGCCGCCGAATTTGATTCCGTGATTGACGAACTGCGGAAAATCGGTCTGCTCCGTGACCGGGATTCCATGCTGGAATACTGCTACGGACACCCCGACGGAAGATTTATGGGGAATTTCAGCCGTGAATACGGCTATCGGGTTGACACCGAGCAATACACCTATCTTTTCCGCTGTATTCCCACCCCCGGCGACAACAATTTCTACTGTTATGCCTATGTTTCCAACTATCTCAACGCTCATATGGAAAAAGCGGCGCAGGGAATCCGTTTCATTGACAGCCGGTATAACGAACTTTTTCGTATTCCCGACGGCGACCATATCATCATTACCCATACGGACGGCGAAAAAATCAAAGTGTACTGCCGCTATATCGACGAAACCCATGCGGTGATCGGTAAAAATATCTATCACATCTGCGAGTTTGCCGAGCGTATGGAGAATAACGGAGCGTTCTATGCCCCCGCTGAACCGCCCATGCCCGAATTATGTTTTACGGTGCACCCGTCGAGCGGCAAGGTCATTAAGATTTTTCGGGGCGAGCACGGTTATACGCCACTAAAAATGCCGAGCGTCGATTCCGATACCGCACGGAAATACGCCGACGATATGAACCGCAGGTTCGGCGTTACCAAAGCGCAGGAGGCGGCTATGCTTGCCGGCTCCATGTTCGGTTGGAGTGTTCCCGCCGCCGACCCTAAAAATTATGACGAAAACGGCAATCCACGCAAACCGAAACAAAAAGAAAGAGGTGAGGCACGATGAATGACGGCAGGCACATTATTTGGAGCAACGACCTTGACTATGACGACTGGAAAGAAGATTTGGAAGAACAATACCCCGAACTGTCCGAAAATGAGCGTATGGAACTGATGTATGAAATCAACGGCGATTATCTGGACGACGAGCGTATCAATCTGAACATTCAGCTATCCCGCCCGATTCTCGTTGTCGGTGACTTGGGACTTTGGAACGGCCGCCGTATGGGGTACAAGGAAATCAGTAGCGGCAATATCCGTGACTGTCTGTATTCCGACACCGATTATTCCACTTGGTATGTGGATAAGAACGGTGACTTCCGCTGTGACGCTACCCACCACGACGGTACAAACCACTATCTCTACCGCACCTATAAGGACGGGGTTTCGGAAGCGCAGATCGACAATCTGAAAGAGAAAATCTACTACGGTAAGGCTACCCGTGCGGACATTGTAAGAATAACCCGCAGGCTCGGCGACGAGATTGCGAAAGTCTATGGGTTTCCGATTTCCCGCCAAAGGCGCACGGTTGAACAGGAACGATAAGGAGACGATAACAATGTATAACTTATCCGGTTCAAGGGACTGCGCCTTTGAAGCCTTTGTAACCAACCTCGGCAAATACAACGAGGGCGAGCTCGTGGGCGAGTGGGTGAAGTTTCCTATCAGTAATGAAGAAATGCAGGAGGTTTTCAAGCGGATTGGCATAAACCGCCGTTATGAGGAATGGTTTATCACCGATTACGACTGTCCCGACCCCGGCATTTATGATTTGCTCGGAGAATATGAGAGTTTAAGCGAGCTGAACTATCTTGCAAATCAGATTATGGAGCTTGACGAAAGCGAAGAATTTTGGCAGGCGGTTTTGGACTTGGGAGAATATACGGGCAGCGTACAGGATTTAATCAATCTCACCGAGAATATGGACTGTTTCGATTATCTTTCGGGCGTTACGAGCGATTCAGACCTCGGCTACTACTGGATAGAAGAAAGCGGCTGCTACGACACAAAAGCGTTGGGCGTTCTATCAAACTATATCGACTATGAGGGTTTCGGGCGCGATATTCGCTTTGAGGAAAGCGGCACCTATACCGATCACGGCTATGTCCGATTAAACGGCAGCCGGTTCGTTGATGTGTATGACGGAGAAATCGAGCATATTCCGGACGAATACCGTATTCAAAGCCCTAATGCTTTTTCCCGTGTGGGTGCGGTCAAATCCGAACAGAATCAGGAGTTTGCACGATAAAAAAGGGGCAGGTCTTTTGCAGACTTGCCCTTTATCTTTTAACAGAATATGATTTTATCAGTCGGTGAGCTTGCGAAGATGAGCGTCACGGCGTAAGGCTTCTTTGGCTGCCACCGCCATATCCCGAATAATGCGGATTTCGTATTCGTCGCAGTCGTCTAAAACGAGTGCAATATCTTGTTCAATCTGAACTTTCGCCTTTATCACATTATCGCACAGCAGATCGTCGCTTGTAATTTTCAGAGCGTTTGCAATGCTGACAATGGTGTTTAGGCTGACACGGGTTGTGCCGGTTTCGATATTGCTTAAATGCGTAGGCGAAACGCCCACTAATTCGGAAAGTTTTTCCTGCGTTAAATCTGCTTTGATACGAGCTATTTTTACGCGCTTTCCGATTGCCTTATAATCAAGTTCCATATTGCACCCCCTCACTTTAAGAATTTGTCTAAAACTATTGTATCCACGGGCAGGGTGCATTATAATAATCTATATCCGTACTTCACGGATATAGATTATTTTTGTAAAAATAAAGGCGTGAATTAAAATGATAACTTGCACATTTGCGGGACATCGGGAGCTCTATGGGAGTAAAATCAGAGATTTAGTAGACGAAACGATTGAAAGCATTTTGAAAAAAGATGATACTTTCCTTTTTTATAGCGGGGATATGGGCGATTTTGATAAATTGTGTGCTTCGGTAGTTCGAGCAGCAAAAAAACGACACCCTAATCTTCATATTACTTTGGTTGCTGTTTTGCCATATATGATGAATAAAGTAAACACCAATAAAGAATATTATGAGGAATATTTTGACGATGTACTAATCCCTGCAGAATTGTCTGGAGTACACTATAAATCAGCCATTTCCAAGCGAAACCGTTGGATTATGCAAAGATCAGATTGTTTGATTGCTTATGTACATAGAGATTTTGGCGGTGCATTTTCCACCGTTAAATATGCGCACAAGTTAAATAAGCCGGTTATAAATCTTGCCGAAAAGGAAGCACCCAAAAGTCATTTGCACATTTGATATTATTTTCCCCGTTGGGTATAGTATAATAAAAAAGGATAAGGAAGTGATTTTTATGAGCGACAACAGTTCATATTTTGAGTTAGCCGACCGGATAGAAGATTCCTTTGCGGAAATTGAAAGCGACATAACGGTTGACCTGCGGAAAAGCAGCGAGGAATACTGTTCCCTTTATGACCGCATTTCCGATTTGAAAGCCAAGCACCCCTTTATTGAGCAGATTATGGAGGGTTCGGGCGAGCTCTCGTTATCAGCCGAGGAACACAAAATTGTAACGGAGTTTTTCAGCCTGCAATTCAATTTGGAAAGCATGGAACGACAGCACATCTATTTTAGAGGGCATACCGACTGTATTTCCTATCTGAAAAAAGTAAAAGCGTTATAACCGGCAAGCGGCACAGGAGAAACCTTGTGCCGCTTTTCTATGCCCTTTATCTGCATATATGATTTCCTTTTCTGCATATAAACTGCCCGATATATATGCAGAAAACTACATAGCCGAGAGGTTTTCTTATGAAAGCCCCTCGGCTTTTTTTATTTCAGAACGGAGGTGAAAAGTATGCCATATATCCCGCCGGAAGTGGTGGAGAAAGCCCGTGAAATGGACTTGCTGACCTATCTAAAAAACTATGAGCCGCAGGAGCTTGTTCATTTCGGCGGCAGCACCTACTGCACCCGTGAGCACGACAGCTTAAAAATCTCAAACGGCAAATGGTGCTGGTTCTCTCGTGGAATCGGCGGTCATTCTGCCCTTGATTATCTTATCAAGGTGAAAGAAATGCCGTTTACGGAAGCGGTTGAAACCATTATAGGACGGTCGGCGGTGTCGCCGCCTGTCTATCAGCCTGTTCCAAAGCCGGAAAAAGAAAAAGTGCTGTTGTTGCCGCAAGTTAGCCGCTGTGCTACTCACGCCGTCGAATATCTACACCGCAGAGGTATCGACTATGACCTGATAGATTTCTGTATCAGTACGGGACGGCTTTATGAAAGCTATCCCTATCACAATGTCGTATTTGTCGGTATGGATTCTGACGGCAAGGCTCGCTATGCAAATCAGCGAGGGATTGGCTCGGATTTTATCGGGGACGCAAACGGCAGCGATAAGCACTATTCTTTCGGAATCCCCGCAGCAAAGAAAAGCGATACCCTGCATTTGTTTGAATCAGCGATTGATCTGCTTTCGTACGGTACGCTTTTGAAGATGTACGGCAGAGATTGGCGAAAAGAAAACCTGCTTTCCCTTGCCGGTGTATACAAGCCGAAAAAAGAACTTTCGGAAAGCTCTCTGCCCGCCGCCCTTGTGCGGTATCTGGAAGAACACCCCCATATCCGCAAGGTTATTTTGCGGCTGGATAACGACCTTGCAGGACGGACAGCCGCCAAAACCATTAAGACCTTGCTTTCTCAAAAGTATGAGGGTGATGTGGAAATACGGTTGTCCCCGCAGGGTAAGGACTACAACGACTGTCTGTGTATGCGGCTCGGACTTCCCATTACCAAAAGAAAGGAGAAAACACAGGAGCGATAAAAGAATGACAGAACTATTGAATGTAGGAAAAAGAATCCGGCATTTTCGTACTCTGCGTGATATGACGCAGAAAGAATTAGGTATTGCCGTAGGCTTTTCACCGGAAAGCGCCGATGTGCGAATTGCACAGTATGAATCCGGTGCAAGAGTACCGAAACAAAATTTGATACGCCTGCTGGCAAAGGCGCTCAATGTTTCCCTCTCGGCGCTTGCCGTACCCCGCATAAAAGACAAAGAAGAATTGTGCGGTTTGCTGATTGCGCTGGAAGATGAGTGCGGTATTGTGCTGTCCCCGCAATCCGATGATTTCAAAGCAATTTTTGAAGCACACAGAGAAAGGAGCAAAAAACGATGAAAACCTATCAGGTTACGATTACCGAAACCCTGCAAAAGACGGTTGAGGTGGAGGCAAATTCCAAAGAGGAAGCCGAGGAACTTGTCGAAAGAAAATGGAACGACAGCGAATATATCCTCGACGCCGAGGCGTTTGTCAGCGTGGACTTCTCCGCTGTCAGCCAACAGCGCAGCCGTGAATATGAACGCTGAAAGGAGTTTTTGCTATGAGCGAAGAAAAGAAAATCAAAGTCGTTTTGCTGGAACCGGGCAAACTTGCCCGTACCGCCGAGATCGACGCTTCTTTGGAGGGCATGCAGAAAATCGTCGGAGGTATGATTGAGGGCTTTTACCCCTTTGAGGAAGAAGTCTGTATCGTCTGCAACGACGAAAGCAAAATCAACGGTATGCGTCCGAACCGGAGCGTAAAAAGCGACGAGGGCATTATGGTCGATTTCATTTTCGGCCCCGCCTTTGTCTGCGACTGCCGGGGTGAGAGCTTTGACAGCCTTTCCGATGAACAACTCGGCCGCTATGCCAAAATGTTCCGTTATCCCGAACACTTGGCCAGAATCAATGACGAGATTATCGGAATCCCGTTTAACCCGCAAAAGGATAAAGAACGCTAAATAATTTTCGGCGGGTTGAAAGGTTCGGCCGCAGGGACGAACCCTATGCGATATACCAGCAAGCATCGCCTTTGTGATACCACAAAGGCAGACTTGTCAGGTGCAAGCCCCTGAAACCCCTGCTTTTGTCGCTCCCTTTTGAGAAAAGGCGGGCGATATTTTTATGTAAGGTAAGGATGATGACATTGAATGAACCGATAACCTTTTTGGATTTTTTCAGCGGCGTGGGCGGTTTCCGAAAAGGCTTTGAACTATGCGGAATGGTCTGTAAAGGCCATTGTGAAATTGACAAATTCGCAGACCGCAGCTACCGCGCCATACACGATATACAGGAGGACGAATGGTATGGAGAAGATATTACCAAAGTCAGCCCCGCAGACCTGCCGCGGGTCAACCTCTGGGCAGGAGGATTCCCGTGTCAGGACATTTCTGTATCTGGCCGACAAAGAGGGCTTGCCGGAGAGCGAAGCTCTCTCTTTTTTGAAATCGTTAGACTGCTCAAAGGCACGCCTGCCGAAGATCGACCCGAATGGCTTGTCCTTGAAAATGTTAAAAATCTGCTCTCCGTTAATCGAGGGTGGGACTTTGCGACCGTTCTCTGTTCGCTGGCCGAAATCGGCTATCATATCGAATACGGACTTCTTAATTCACGCTTCCACGGCGTTCCGCAAAACCGGGAACGAATCTACCTTGTCGCTTATCGACATTTTAGAGCCGAGGGTGGACGAAAAATATTTCCTGTCACAGCGAGCGACGGAAAGGCTTTTATACAGCTGATCGGCGGGACGCAGGGCAAGCGTGTGTACGACCCTGCCGGCATAAGCTGTACGCTGACGAGCGAGGGCGGCGGTTTTGCAGGCAGGACGGGAATGTATTTTATCGATCTTTGCAAAGGAAATCCCAAGCTGACGGAAAACGCCCGCTGTATCAAAGCAAGATACGACGGCGGCGTTACCAACCGTACCGCCGACAATTCCGGCGTTCTCTGTATCTCCGGCGAATGTCCCGACCGTACCGAAGAAACAGCGCTGATTCAGCTAAAACGGGGCAAAGCGGAAATCCGGGAGCAGAACTATACCAAATGCCTGATTGCGGGATATAACAAAATCGGCGTAAGCAACCGGGGCGAAAGCTCCGGCGTTTTTTATGGCTGCCGCGCTGTCCTCACTCCCGACAGGGAAAAGAAAAGGCAGAACGGCCGCCGATTCAAAGAGTGCGGAGAGCCTGCATTTTGCCTGAATACGCAGGACAAACACGGCGTATATCTCTGTGCCTGCGATTCCTGCGATAAAGCGTTGCCTATAAAAAGTGCCACTAATTCCGGGTATCAGGAAGCAAAGTGCGGCGATTCTATCAATCTTGCTTTTCCAGATAGCAAAACCCGCCGCGGGCGTGTTGGTAAAGAAACGGCGCAAACGCTTGATACTTCCTGTAATCAGGGAACGCCGTTTGCTGGCTGCGGACGAATCCGCAAGCTGACGCCCCGTGAGTGCTGGCGGTTGCAGGGCTTTTCCGATGAGATGTTTGACAAGGCGGCTGCCGTCAATTCCGACGCACAGCTATACAAGCAGGCGGGAAACGGCGTGACGATTCCCGTTGTGTACGCAGTCGGCAAACGGATTGCCGAGATTCAAAACGAACTGAACAAGGAGGCGGTAAATCAATGAGAAAACGCAATATTCACATTCAATTCTGGCTGGATAAAAAGGAAGCCGAGGCGTTCCAAAAAAAGGTCAAGAAAAGCGGTCTGTCCCGTGAGGCATATTTGCGCCATTTAGTGAACGGTCTTGTGCCGCAGGACGCCCCGCCGCCCGACTACTTTATCATGATGAGGGAGCTTCACGGAATCGGTAATAATCTCAATCAAATTTCCGTAAAAGCGCATACCCTCAATGTCCTTGATGTGCAGAGATATGACGAAGCCTGCCGCAAACTTGACGCCGCCGTTAAGAAAATCACCGAGGCCGTTATTCTGCCCCGACCGATAAAATAACGGTATGGCGACGACCTCTATCTGGCGGGTGAAAGGCTGGCTCGGCAAGGTGGTGATCTATGTGGAAAATCCCGACAAAACGGCAAATCCGCAATACTATGCCAAAGAGAATATGACTGACCGGGACGGACAAGGGCTGTCCGATGTTATCTGCTATGCGGTAAACTCCGAAAAGACACAGCAAACCGACAATGAAGATTGTGGGGTCATTCATAACTTTGTCAGCGGTATCAACTGTTCGCCCTCTACCGCCCGTGATGAAATGGTTGCCGTGAAAAAGCGGTTCGGAAAGGAAAACGGGACGGTCGCCTATCACGGCTATCAATCCTTTGCCCCCGGCGAGGCGACACCCGAAACGGCGCACGAGATCGGCATAAAGCTCGCCGCCCGTCTGTGGGGCGACCGGTATCAGGTGATCGTCGCTACCCACCTTGACCGTGAAAATCACCTGCACAATCATTTTGTGCTAAACACCGTTTCTTTCGTTGACGGTATCAAATATCACCGCACCGCAAAGGACTACCACGATATGCAGGCTGTTTCCGACGAGCTTTGCCGGGAATACGGCCTGTCGGTGATTGAAAATCCGCAGTACGGAAAATCCAAGCATTACGGCGAATGGCGAGCCGAGCAGGAAAACCGTCCCACTTGGCGGGGACTGATACGAGCAGATGTTGACGAGGCAATCCGGCAGGCTATGACCGAGCGGCAGTTTTTTGAAAACCTGCGGAAAAAAGGCTATGAGATAAAGACCGGCAAGGATATTTCCGTCAGACCGCCGGGAAAAGAACGCTTTGTAAGGCTTATGCGGAATTTCGGCGGCGATTACGCTCTCGAAGCAATCCGCAAACGGATTCTTACGCAAGACCGCTCCGAAAGACCGGCTCCCGAACCGTCCCGCAGGGTACGGCAGTATCGGGTAAGTAGCAGTATAAGCAAAGTGCGGAAAATAACAGGGTTTCGGGCGCTGTACTTCCACTACTGCTATCTGCTCGGTATCTTTCCGAAAAACAATCCCCGGCAAAATCCGAAACGGCTGCACTTCCTGCTGCGGGAGGACTTGCGGAAACTGGACGCCATAGCCGCAGAAACAAAACTGCTTGTGCGAAATCGTATTGATACCGCCGAGCAGCTTTTTTCATATCGGAGCGAAACCGAGCAGAAAATCGAAACGCTGACCGCCGACCGAACACGGCTATATAGGCTGTCACGGACGGCAGAGATGAAAGCCGACGAGGGAAAGACAGCGGAGATCAAGAGCAACATTTCCGCTGTTTCCAAAAAACTTGCGGGTCTGCGAAAAGAGCTTGCCCTATGCGATGATATAGCCGTGCGGTCGGGTATTATCAAAGAAAAAATCAAATCCGTCCGAGAGGACGAGAACAAAGGAAAGGAGAACCGTGACTATGAACACATCAGGCGACGCAGCAGAACAGATCGTTAGAATGAGCTTAGAGGGTACGGAGGTTGCCTTAAAGCTGACTGGCTCTGCGGCAAAAAATATCGCCGCTATGCTGTATGCTGTCTTAAAAAACAGGGATAAAAACAAGACAAAGGGCAGACAGCGTTTGACAGCCATGCTCAAAAGCGGAAAGGAATTAAAGGTTTTTACCGTCAGCGAGGATCAGTTGAAACAGTTTGCGACCGAGGCCAAGCGGTACGGCGTTGTGTACTGCGCCCTGCGGGGCAAAGGAAAATCCACGGACGGTTTGGTGGATATTATGGTTCGTGCCGAGGACGCTTCTAAAATCAACCGCATTGTCGAGCGGTTCAAGCTGGCTGCGGTCGATACCGTTTCTATCAAGCGTGAGATTGAACAAAGCAAAGCCGACAAAGCTGTTGCCACCTCTGTCCCCGAACAGGACAGACCCGAAAAATCAGACGATGACCGGCTGCTTGACGATTTAATGGGAGCGCCTATAAAAAAGGAGGAAAATTCGCCCCCAAACCCCGCAGCGGCAAAGACGGAGAAATCCCGTCCGTCCGAGCCTATCTCAAAGAAGCAAAGCAGAACCGCCGAGGGTACTGCTAAATCTCCCGAAGAACGCCCCTCTGTTCGTGAAGAACTTCGTGAAATCCGGGAAAGCAGGCAGAACGAGGCGGCAGAACCCGGCATGAAAGAACCTGCGCCGGAGAAAAAGTCTGCCAAGCAGCATACGACCACACACAAACAGCCGTCCCGAAAAAAGAGTAAAAAAGCAAAGGAGAGATAACAGATGAACAGTTTCGATGATATTTTTGAGCCCGCACCGCAAAGCGAGGAATTTGACAAGGAGGCTTGGGCGGCACAGAAAAAAGCCGAGCGTGACGAGGTTTACGCTCTTGCCGACGCCACTGCCGAAGAAGTCTGCAAAGACAGCGGAAAATTCCGTGACTATCTCGATGTGCAGGCGAATTTTCGGCATTATTCCGCTACCAACGCCCTTTTGATTCTGGCTTTCAATAAGGACGCAAGAAAGCTGGGCGACAAGGATTACTGGCGAGATCAGGGCGTGTATATCAAACGGCAGGAATTTGGCCGCCCGATTAAGATTATCGAATCCAACGGCGAGTATACCCGTGACGACGGCAGTATCGGAGTATCGTACAACATTAAAAAGGTCTATGACATCTCGCAGACCACTTCCCGCATAAAAGCACAGCCGCCTGTTTCCTACGACAAAAGGGCTTTGCTGAATGCACTGATTTACAAACACCCCGTACCGATTCAATCTGTTGATGATTTGCCCGACGACATGGGGGCTCTGTACGACCACGACCAAAAGGCAATTTTTGTATGCCGAGGCATGGGAGCAAGTGATCTTTTTTACGAAGTAGCAAAGGCTTTGGCTCATGCGGAACTCGCTATGACGAGTGAGGATTATTCGTACAGCAATGCCGATTTTAAGGCGCATTGTGTTTCGTATATTCTCTGCAAGGAATTTGGAATCGAAACGGATAATCTTTCCTTTTCCCCGGCTGACTTTGACATTCCAAAAGAACTGAGCGAAGCTGAACCGCAGGAAATCCGCACTGAGCTTGCCGAAATCCGGGACACTGCTTATGACATTTCTGCAAGAATGGCACGGTCGTTAGAGCAGAACAAAGCGCCCCGCTATAAAGAACAGGAGCGTTGAGTATGGAAAAACAGGAAAAACGGGTTTTAACCCTTGATCGGTACGAGCACGGCGTTGTAATTAACGCCCTTAATGAAATGCGAAACGACCTGCTGGAAGAAGAACGCTCCACCGATATTGTGGACGAGATTCTTTTGAAAGCGATTGACGCCCCGACAAAAAAAAGTAAGGTGCAGGGACAATGAAGAACGGTAAGCAGACGCCGGTTGCCCTCTGCCTGTTCGGGATTCTCCCCGTCGTGTGGCTTGGACTTCTGCTTGCCCCTGCCGCACACGGGGGCTTGCCCGAAATTATTGCCCGGTTTCCTGCGGTGATAAATAGCCCGTTTCATATTGAGCTTTGCGGGGACAGCTTAAAAACTGTCCTCGTTTTGCTTTGTGTCTACGGGCTTGGTATCGGAATTTTCTTATCGTCCCGCCGCAACTACCGCAGGGGCGAAGAACACGGCTCGGCAAAATGGGGCAGTGCCAAAGCCGTAAACAAAAAATACCGGGCGGCAAACTTTGAGGACAATAAAATCTTTACGCAGAATGTCCGTATGGGTTTGGACGGCCGAAAGCACCGCCGTTCCCTGAACACCGTGGTTGTCGGCGGGAGCGGCGCAGGCAAAACGAGGTTCTATGCCAAGCCGAACCTGTGCCAAGCGAACACGAGCTTTGTCGTGCTGGACCCGAAAGGCGAGCTGATACGGGATACCGGCTACTTGCTGAAACAAAAGGGCTATGAGGTACGGGTGCTTGATCTTCTGAATATGGAGAGAAGCCATTGCTATAATCCGTTTGTATATCTTCGGGATGACAACGATGTGCAGCGTTTGGTGACTAACCTGTTTAAAAGCACCACGCCGAAAGGCAGCCAGTCAAACGACCCGTTTTGGGACACGGCGGCAAGTATGCTCCTACTGGCGCTGATCTTCTATCTGAAATACGAGGCGCCGCCGTCCGAACAGAATTTTCCTATGGTTATGGAAATGCTGCGGGCGGCTGATGTGCGTGAGGACTGCGACGAATACACCTCGCCCCTCGACGAGCTGTTTGAACGGCTGGAAATGAAAAATCCCGACCATATAGCGGTGAAGTATTACAAGGACTATCATTCGGGTTCGGCAAAGACGCTCAAATCCATTCAAATCACCTTGGCAGCAAGGCTTGAAAAATTCAACCTGTCCTCTCTTGCAGGGCTGACCGCTACGGACGAACTGGATTTGCCGTCCCTCGGCGAGAAAAAAGTTGCGCTTTTTGCCCTTATACCCGACAATGACACAAGTTTTAATTTCCTCGTGAGTATTCTCTACACGCAGTTGTTTCAGCAGCTTTTCTATCTTGCCGACCATAAGTATGGCGGCAGTCTGCCCGTACCCGTCCATTTCCTTATGGACGAGTTCAGCAATGTTTCGCTGCCGGAGGATTTTTCAAAAATTCTGGCGGTTATGCGTTCAAGGCAGGTGTTTGTTTCAATTATCCTGCAAAATATATCGGCTCTCAAAGCGTTATTTGAAAAGGAATGGGAATCCATTTTAGGTAACTGCGACGAGTTTTTGTATCTCGGAGGCAATGAAACCTCGACCCATAAGCTGATTTCCGAATCTTATCTCGGCAAAGCAACCATTGACACAAACACCTACGGCAAATCTTCGGGGCGCAGCGGAAATTACAGCACGAATTATCAGATTACAGGGCGTGAATTGATGACACCCGACGAGGTTCGTATGCTGGACAACCGCTACGCTCTTTTGTTTATCCGCGGAGAACCGCCGATTATGGACGAGAAATACGACATCTTAAAGCACCCAAATGTAGCGCTTACCACAGACGGAAAAGCAAAGCCCTATCAGCACGGCGGGACAGAAAACGCCGTAGCGACCCTCTCCCTTGCGGGGATTTCCTCTGCGGACATTCCCGATATGGAAGAACCTGAAACCGATTACGAGCTTCTGTCCGATGAGGACATAGAGGCTCTGTTTTTTAATTAACAGGAGGATTGCAAGATGAAAAAAGAAAATAAAAACAAGTTTGTAAAGAAACTTCCCATGCCCGGCAAGGTCAAAAAAGGATTCCGTTTTTACTGTACGGTGGTTCTGACCCTTGCCTTTGTTCTCGGTTGTTCCGTGACGGCTTTTGCCGCCAACGACCCGATGACCGTCGTAACCAATTTGAGCGATTTTATCTTCGGACTTATTCGTGCGGTCGGTTTGATTTTGCTCGGCTGGGGTATCGTGCAGGTCGGCCTGTCCTTTCAGTCGCACGACCCGAGCCAGCGTTCACAGGGGTTTTTGACACTCGCCGGCGGCATTGTAATTACTTTTGCCAAAGAAATCCTCAACCTTATCACAGGCTGAATCCAATACGGGACAGCGATAATTGAAAATATGGCAATACGGGGCAGGGCGGTTCACGGCTTGCCCCGGCCTGCCCGAAAGGAGGAAGTCTGTTTTGAGTGATAATTGGGTTGTGCAAAACTTGGAAAACGCATTAAACACATGGAATCAGAAGTTAGCTGAAATCTGGCAGCTTATTACGCAGTCGCCGGAACAGTTCAAAGGCGGTTCGATATGGAAAGTCATCGTCAATATCCACGGTGCATTGCAGGCTATCGGTCTTGCATTGTTGGTTCTGTTTTTTGTGATCGGCGTGATGAAAACCTGCGGCAGCTTTGCCGAAGTGAAAAAGCCGGAGCACGCCTTAAAGCTGTTTATCCGTTTTGCTTTGGCAAAAGGCGTTGTGACATACGGCTTGGAACTGATGATGGCCCTGTTCAATATCGTACAGGGCATTATCTCTGCCATTATGAAAGCGGCAGGCGTAGGAGCGGCTCAAAAAACGGTTTTGCCCGCTGAAATTGTGACCGCAGTTGAAAACTGCGGATTTTTAGAATCTATCCCGCTATGGGCGGTCACTTTGATCGGCGGACTTTTTATAACCATACTGTCGTTCATTATGATTATGACAGTGTACGGCCGTTTTTTCAAATTGTACCTTTACACCGCTATTGCGCCCGTTCCGCTCTCTGCTTTTGCAGGCGAGCCCTCGCAGAATGTCGGCAAGAGCTTTATAAAATCATATGCCGCCGTCTGCTTGGAGGGTGCGATCATTGTGCTTGGCTGTATCATCTTCTCCCTGTTCGCCGCTTCACCGCCTGCGGTTGACCCCAATGCGGCAGCCGTTACGCAGGTGTGGAGCTATGTGGGCGAGCTTATTTTTAATATGCTGGTTCTCGTCGGGGCAGTAAAAATGGCAGACCGCATTGTTCGTGAAATGATGGGACTTTAAAGGAGGCGCAGATCAATGGAAGTAAAAATCAACCGTGAAATCCGCAACTATACGGAATCCATGTTTTTCGGACTGTCACTGCGGCAGTTCATTTTTTCTTTGTTGGCGGTCGTTGTCGCAGTGGGGCTGTATTTTCTCATACGCCCCTACGCCGGGACGGAAACAGTAAGCTGGGTGTGTATTCTCGGTGCTGCCCCTTTTGCGGCGCTGGGTTTTATCACCTACCATGGAATGACCGCCGAGCAGTTTATTTGGGCGTGGATTCGTTCAGAAATGCTTGAACCGAAACAGATTTGTTTTGAATCTTCAAATCTCTACTATGAAGCGCTTAAAGATACAATCGAAAAATCACAGCAAGGAGGCAAAAAATGATTAAGACCTTGAAAAACCTACTGAAACAGGACAAGGAACGCTACACCGTTCCCCGCAAAGTGCAGGATATAATTCCGATTCAGCGTATTTGGAAAGACGGAATTTTTAAGGTAGGAAATCGTTTTTCAAAGACCTATAAATTTACCGATATAAATTACCTTGTGGCGAGCCGTGAGGACAAGGAATCTATGTTTCTTTCCTATTCAGAGCTCTTGAACAGCTTGGATTCCGGTGCCACAACGAAAATTACAATCAATAACCGCAGGCTCAACAAAGCAAACTTTGAGAAGTCGATTTTAATGCCTATGCATGGAGATTCACGTGATGTGTACCGCAAAGAGTATAACCAAATGCTCCTTGATAAAGCCACAGGTGCAAACGGCATTATGCAGGAGAAATATATCACGATCTCCGTCAGCAAAAAGAATATTGAAGAAGCACGGACATATTTTGCCCGTGTGGGTGCAGATCTGATTTCTCATTTCGCTGCCCTCGGTTCAAAATGTACGGAGCTTGACGCAAGCGAAAAACTGCGTGCTCTGCACGACTTCTACCGACAGGGCGAAGAAGCGGCGTTTCATTTTGACCCGCAGGATATGATGAAAAAGGGACACGATTTCAAAGACTATATCTGCCCGGACGCTATCGAAAAAAACAGCGATTATCTGAAACTCGGCGATAAATATTGCCGGGTTTTGTTTTTGAAAGACTATGCTTCGTATATCAAAGACAGCATGGTGACGGAACTGACCGATTTTAACCGCAATATGATGTTGTCGATTGATGTTGTCCCTGTTCCGACCGACGAAGCGGTGCGTGAGGTAGAAAACCGTCTGCTCGGCGTGGAAACAAATATCACCAACTGGCAGAGGCGGCAGAACGCCAACAACAATTTTTCGGCGGTCGTCCCGTATGATATGGAGCTTCAAAGAAAGGAAAGCAAGGAATTTCTTGACGACCTCACAACACGAGATCAGCGTATGATGTTCGCCGTTATCACAATGGTAATCACCGCCGACGATAAAAAGCAGCTTGACAGCGACACCGAAACGGTGCTGTCAGTGGCAAGAAAGCATATGTGCCAGCTTGCTACGCTGAAATTTCAGCAGTTTGACGGTCTGAATACCGTTCTTCCTATTGGCACAAGGAAAATTAACGCTTTCCGCACACTCACCACCGAAAGCCTTGCGGTCTTTATGCCCTTTAAGGTGCAGGAGGTTCAGGATAAGGGCGGTATCTATTTCGGGGAAAACGCTATCTCCCACAATCTCATTATGTGCAACAAGGCGAACCTTTTGAATCAGTCGGCTTTTCTGCTCGGTGTTCCCGGTTCGGGTAAATCGTTCTCCGCAAAAGAATTGATTGCTTTTCTGATTCTCAACACCGAGGACGATGTGCTGATCTGCGACCCTGAAAATGAGTTCGGTGCTTTGGCGGGGGCTTTGGGCGAAGAAACGGCGACCGTGATTCATATGGCGGCGGGCGGTAAAGACCGCTTGAACGCAATGTATATGGTGGACGGCTACGGCGAGAACAACCCCATTGTAGAAAAATCGCAGTTCATTATGTCCCTTGTGGAACAGATCGACAAGGCAGGCGTTGGTCCGCAGCAGAAATCCATTATCGACCGTTGCACCGCTCTTGTGTATGCGGAGGCTGAGGCGAGCGGAAAACCCGCCACCCTCTATGCACTCCGAAACAAGCTGCTGGAACAGCCCGAAGAAAAGGCAAAGGAAATTGCACTTTCCCTTGAATTGTTTACAACTGGCTCCCTTGATATTTTCGGTCACGAAAGCACCGTTGACCTCGACAAGCGGATTGTTGTATTTGATATTCATGGCTTGGGCGCACAGTTAAAACCTACGGGACTTTTGGTTATCACCGATACGATTCTCAACAGGGTTACGCTCAATTGGAAAAAGGGCAAGCGAACGCATATTTTCATCGACGAGTTCCATGTCGTCTTTGAGAACGAGCAAAGCGGTATTTTTTTCAATTCTGCATGGAGGCAGTTTAGAAAGCGCGGTGGTTATCCGACGGCGGTTACGCAGAATGTGGAATATCTGCTCGATTCCGTGCAGGCAAGCACAATGCTCTCCAACTCTGAATTTGTGGTGATGTTGAACCAAGCCTATTCCGACCGTGCCAAGCTCTCGAAACTTTTGAATATTTCTGATGAGCAAATGAGCTATGTTACCAATGCTGACGCCGGCTGCGGTCTTATTAAATACGGCAGCGCCCTTGTGCCGTTTATCAACCGATTCCCGAAAAATACGAAGCTGTATCAGCTTATGACAACCAAACCCGGCGAGGGTGTGTTTGGAGGTGCTGTAAATGGAAACAAGTAACTTAAATGTTCACCCGCAAATCCTCGATTTATATGAGGCATTGGAACAAAGTGGGCTGCACAAAGAGAAAGAAGAAGTACAATCCCTTGTTGGATATATCGAAAATATGGAATACAACCTGTCCGTAATGATGTCCGAAATACAGGAAATGCACAACCAAGTTGACCGACTCCAAAATAAAGGGGTTCGGGCAAAGTGCGTGCAGATCGTAAAAACGGCGGAGGATAAAATCGGACAGGCAAAGACTATGGTTTCAATTGCCAAGGTCAAAATGATTCAGTCAGCCGGAAACGCCGTTAAGAGTTTCAAAGAAAAAGGAAAGTCAGCGCTTGTGCAGTCGGTGGAGGCTATGCACATTCCCGCTGCATTCTCCGCTATAAAAAACGGGTTTTCCCGTGCGGCAGAATCCATGCGCCAAAGTGCCGGACGGCTCGATTCGATTCGTGACGAGCTCCACGAAGTAGGCGGTCATATGAAAAACGCCGGGCGTGCCCTGCTGGGTAAACCCGCAAGGCAGCCGCAAAAGTTAGAAGCCGATAAAGGGATTCTTGCTAAGCTACGGGGCTTTTTCGATTCCTGCGGCAAAACATTTTCCAAAATGGAGCGAGGTGCGGATAACCTGCTCGGCAAAATGCAGCGTGATAAAGTGCCGGAGAAACAATCGGTAAAAGCCGAACTGCGAAAACTAAAAAGCGAGCTTTCCCAACAATCGAAAACAACGCTTGCCAAAGAGCAGGCACGATAAAGCAGGAGGACAACTGAATATATGAAAAGCAAACATCTGATGATTGGGGCGGCCGCTTGTGCCGCCCTTTTCCTTTTCTCCGGCGTTATGCTCTGCCGGCAGTACGCAGACCAAAAGCAAAGTGCCGAAGCGTTTGAGAAAATCGCCGCGCTTGTGGAAGCCGGAACGCCGCCCGCCGATGAGCCGCAGGACGCCAAGTCCCCGGAACAGACGGCGTTTAAAAAATATGCGGCGGTCTACGAACAAAACAGCGATTTTGTGGGCTGGATTTCCATTGAGGGTACAAACATTGACTATCCTGTTATGCAGACTGTCGATACCCCGAATTATTATCTGAAACGCAATTTTGAAAAGCAGTACAGCGATTACGGCGTTCCCTATGTGCAGGAAAATTGCGACCTTGAATTTTCCGATAACTGCGTTTTATACGGTCATCATATGAACAACGGTACGATGTTTTCCGATCTCTGCAAATATGCGGACGAGGATTTTTACAGAGAGCACAAGACAATCTGTTTTGATACGCTGTCCGGCTTTGGAGAGTATGAGGTTATCGCTGCTTTCAAAACCGCCGCTTATTCCGAGCAGGGTTTCAAGTATTATCATTTTACCCTTGCGGATTCTGCGGAGGACTTTGACGCCTATATCGCCAAATGCAAGGAACTTTCCCTGTATGATACGGGTGTAACCGCCGAATACGGCGACAGGTTGATTACCCTTTCCACCTGCGAATACAGCAGACCCAACGGCAGAATGGTCGTTATAGCAAAACAGGTTGCTTTTCCCGCCGGGGAGGTGGTGGGTAATGCCTGATATAAAGACAAGGAATATTGTAAAAAGCACGATCAAAACGATTGATAAATCGGCAGTAGCCGCCGAGCGTATGAAAGATGCCTATATCCGCACCAAGGATAAAGCGGAGCACAGTGTTTATTCTGCGGAGGGTTCACCCGGCGAATATGCGGCTGACCGTGTTTCGGGCGGGACTGATACCGTTGCCCGTGAAGCGATACACCAATTTGATAAACAAGGTCGCAAGGGTGTGAAAACTACCAAAGAAAATATTTCCAAAGTCAAAGAACATTTTAATCAGAGACCGACCGAGCTTGCCAAAAAGCAGGTTCAAAAAAGAGCTGCCAAAGGATTCCACCGTTCAGCCGATACCGCTAAAAAATCCATTAAAACGGTTGAGCGTAACGGTAAGACGATTAAGCAGACGGCAAAATCCACGGGCAAGGCAACGGTGAAATCTGCAAAAGGTACGGTTAAGACGGCTCAAAAAACGGTGAAAACCGCCGAGCGTACTGCCCGAACAGCAGTCAAGACCGCTCAGCAGACGGCAAAAGCGGCACAGAAAACAGCACAGGCCACGGCGAAAGCTGCAAAAGCGGCTGCCCAAGCTGCCCGTGCCGCCGCAAAAGCCGCAGTAACTACCGCAAAGGCAGTCGCCAGAGCGATAGCTCTTGCGGTCAAGGCGATTATTGCAGGTACAAAGGCTTTGATTGCCGCTATTGCTGCCGGGGGATGGATTGCGGTTGTCGTCATACTCATTATTTGCGTGGTGGGTCTGCTCGTCGGCTCGTGCTTCGGAATTTTCTTTTCGGGTGAGGATTCGGGCAGCGGAATCACTATGCAGAATGTGGTACAGGAAATCAACACCGATTATCAATCGCAGATTGACACCACAAAGGCAAATATCTCCTACGATGTTTTGGAAATGTCCGGTTCCCGTGCCGTCTGGCCGGAGGTGCTTGCAGTTTATGCCGTCAAGACGACCACCGACCCGAACAATGCACAAGAGGTTGCCACCATAGACGATTCCAAGAAAGCCATTCTCAAAGATATTTTCTGGCAGATGAATGAAATATCTTCACGAACCGAAACCAAGACCGAGGAAATCATCATCGAAACCGACGACGGACACGGCAATATTGTGGAAACGGTGACTACCGTGACCCGCACCTATCTGTATATTACGGTCAGTCATAAAACCGCCGATGAGATGGCGGCCAAATACGGGTTCAATACGGAGCAGAAAAAACAGCTTGCCGAGCTTCTTGACGAAGCAAACCGCAGTATGTGGAGTGCGGTTCTTTACGGTATTTACAGCGAGGACGGCGAGATTGTTTCCGTCGCTCTGTCGCAGATCGGCAATGTAGGCGGCGAACCTTATTGGTCGTGGTACGGTTTTTCAAGCCGTGTGGAATGGTGTGCTTGCTTTGTCTCGTGGGCGGCGAATGAGTGCGGCTATATCGACGCCGGGGTTATCCCCAAATTTGCAGGCTGTATTCAAGGCTCTAACTGGTTCAAGGAAAGAGGGCTTTGGCAGGACGGCAGCTTTACACCGTCGTCAGGTCACATCATTTTCTTTGACTGGGAGGGCGACGGTTTAACCGACCATGTTGGAATTGTTGAGCGTGTAGAAAACGGCACGGTCTACACCGTTGAGGGTAATTCCGGCGACGCCTGCAAGCAAAACAGTTATCCTATTGGCAGCAGCGTTATCTATGGCTACGGCACGCCTGCGTACTAAAAACTGCAAAATATGTTTCTGTTTCTTTGAGCGACAAAAAGTGGGACAATACCGCTAAAAATAATGATATAAGCAACAAGTGGAATATCTCCTGTCGAAATTTCCAAAGCGAAGTATAACGGCACAGAATCAGAGCCGGTTTTCTCTGTCCCTGACGGTGCAATATTCCGGGTATTAAGGTAATAAATATCTCATACCATTTCAAATTTTTTAAAGGGGATATAGTGTTTTACCGTATCCCCTTTACTTTTGCAATATGGAAAAACATTTAACGGCAGGAATTTCCCCTGCCGTTTTTAGACAGAAGTCATTGACATATTTAGCATTTTAGCTATAATAAAAAATATAAGGGGGCATTAAATATGAATGAAGATTTCTTTCACGCATTGACAAGTCCATATAGACGAGAAATTATAAAAATGCTGAAATGGAAAAATATGAGTGCCGGAGAGATTGCCGATCATTTCAATATATCTCAGCCCTCGATTTCCCGACACCTTGATGTACTGAAAAGAGCAGAAATTATTACTGCCGAAAGAAAAGCAAATCAAATAATTTATTCGTTGAACTTGTCGGTTGTGCAGGAAATTTTAGTGCATATTACTGATTTGCTTGATATGAAAGAAGGCGCTGTATATGAAGATCAATAAAACAAGAGACTTTGTTATTCTGCTTTCTATCCTAAGGCTGGTGAAACCAAATTGAAAATATATATTATTGAAGATGATACCAAATTACGGACAGAGCTTGTAAAACTACTGTCTTCCTATCAATATAATTGCAGTTTTGATGATGATTATCAAAACATTATTTCTCATGCACTGCAAGCAAAACCGGATTTAATTTTATTAGATGTCAATTTACCTGTTTTTGACGGATATTATGTCTGCCGTGAACTTCGGAAACTGTCTGATATACCGATCATCATTGTTACCAGCCGCAGCACCGATATGGACGAATTGATGAGTATGAATCTTGGTGCAGATGATTTCATTACCAAGCCCTATCATTCTCAAATTTTGCTTGCGCGGATTTCCGCTGTTTTGAAACGCTGCAACGGTCAGGGTATTTCAGAAAAAGCCGAGTATAAGGGAATTACGATTTATCCGTCACAAAGCAAAATTTCCTATGGGGGCAGCGAAGCGGAATTGACTAAAAATGAAATGAAAATTTTGACACTGCTAATCAACAACGCCGGTAAAATCGTTTCACGAAACGACTTGATGAATGCGCTGTGGCAGTCAGATGTGTTTGTAGATGATAATACGCTCACGGTAAATGTAAACCGCCTGAGAAAACGGATAGAGGAAATCGGTGCGCCGGAACTGATTACAACAAAACGAGGACAGGGATACATGATATGAGCTTTATAGGATTCTTAAAAGAAAAATGGCTGTTTCTTGTTTGTCAGACGGTCATGCTTGCTACAATTTCAGGATTGTTATATGGTTTAGGTCTTAACATCAGTGGGATTGTCTTTATCTGCATTTGTTGGCTGTTGGCTGCACTTGTTCCGTTTTTTGGGGAGTATTTCAAGAAAAGAAGCTATTACAGTAAACTATATGATTCTCTGGAAAAATTGGATAAAAAGCATCTACTTGTTTCTGTTTTGGATACACCCGATTTTGCAGAGGGTGAAATCCTATATGATGTTTTAAGGCAAACGAAAAAAGCAATGAATGATGAAATTGCTGCTTACCGTCATTTGAATGAGGACTATCACGATTATGTGGAAACTTGGATTCACGAAATTAAAATACCGATTTCCTGCATTGACTTAATCTGCGAAAACAACAAAAATGATGTTGCAGGCAACATTCAAGAAGAATTAACCCGCATTGACCGCTATGTAGAACAGGCTCTATACTATGCCCGTAGCATTCACTTAGAAAGAGATTATTCTGTACGGAAGCTGTCTTTGGAGCAAGTCGTCAAATCGACTGTAAAGAAACACGCAAAACAATTGATTGCCTGCAATATACGATTGCAATTTGATAACTTGGAGAAAACAATTTACAGCGATTCCAAATGGCTGGATTTTATTTTGGGGCAGCTTATTTCCAACAGTATCAAATACAGAAGTGACAATCCTGCTCTCTTGTTTTCGGCAGAAGAAAACAAGGACAGCGTATTGCTTCATGTTGAGGACAATGGTATCGGTATTGCGGACAACGACATAAACAGAATTTTTGACAAAGGTTTTACCGGGCAGAACGGAAGAAATTTCACAAAATCCACCGGCTTAGGGCTTTACCTTTGCAGACAGCTTTGTAATAAAATGCACTTAAATATCTATGCTTCTTCCGAAGTTCGTAGCGGCACGACCATAACGATTGTTTTTCCAAAAGACAGCTTGACATTACTGCAAGAAGAATAATAGAAAGACAGATCGCACAGCGGGTTATCTGCCGTGCGGTCTGTTCTCTTATGTGACAAAAATGTTCGTTTTCTGTAAGGTACATCAATGGTTACGGTGGTTTTTCGTTGATATAATGGTACTATCAATCGTTAAACTCAAACCATTAGGAGGAATTTATCCATGAACACCATATTAAAAGTGGAAAATCTTGAAAAATATTACGGGAGCAAGGGGAATATCACAAAAGCTGTTGACAATATTAGTTTTGAAATTGCTGAGGGAGAATATGTCGGCATTATGGGCGCGTCCGGCAGCGGTAAAACAACCCTGTTAAACTGCGTATCCACCATAGACACTGCAACTTCGGGACATATTTATGTGGACGGAAAAGATGTTACCTCTATGAAAGCAGCCGCATTATCTCAGTTCCGCCGTGAAAAGCTGGGCTTTGTTTTTCAGGACTTCAATCTGCTGGATACACTCACAGCCTTTGAAAACATTGCGCTTGCGCTGACTATCACAAAAACACCCACTGATCAGATTGACAAGCAGGTGCGGCAAATTGCTGAACTGCTGGATATTACTGATATTTTGAAAAAATACCCGTATCAAATCTCTGGCGGTCAAAAACAAAGGGTTGCGGCGGCTCGTGCAATCATCACAAATCCAAGTCTGATTTTAGCAGACGAACCGACCGGCGCTTTGGATTCAAAATCAGCCCGTATGCTGCTTGAAAGTTTCAGAAAACTAAACGAAGCAATCAACGCCACTATTATGCTTGTTACCCATGACGCATTTACCGCAAGCTACTGTAAACGGATTCTTTTTATCAAGGACGGAAAGTTGTTCAATGAAATTATCCGCGGAACAGAAAGCCGCAAGGAATTTTTTGACCGTATTATGGAAGTAATCGCTCTGCTTGGGGGTGATTTGAATGCTGACTAAACTTGCTTTCAAAAACATAGGAAAAAGTTTGCGTGACTATGCCATATATTTTCTCACTCTTGTTTTAGGCGTAAGCATTTTCTATATGTTCAATTCTATTTACGCCCAGCAAGAACTGATGGAAATCACAAAAGTTCCCGTCTTGGAAACACCGCCTATTGTGGCAATGCTTTCTGTCATATCTGTTTTTGTCGCTGTCATATTGGGATTCTTAATTGTATACGCCAACAACTTTTTTATTAAGCGCCGAAAAAAAGAGCTTGGCGTTTATATGATTCTCGGTATGGAAAAATCAAAAATATCAATCGTCTTGATTCTTGAAACGGTATTGATCGCGATTGTTGCATTAGCTGTGGGACTTCTTTTGGGAATATTGGGTTCACAGTTTATGTCAATCTTTACTGCAAATCTTTTTGAAGCCGATTTAACAAAATACAAATTCATCTTTTCTTTTGACGCGGCTGTAAAAAGTGTCGAATATTTTGCCATTATCTTTTTGATTGTCATTCTTTTTAACGCGGTTGTACTGCACAAGGCAAAGTTGATCGACCTTTTGTATGGTGAAAAGAAAAATGAAACTCCGAAAATAAAAAGCACATTGGTATCAGTAATCCTTTTTGTTGTTTCGGTTGCTATGCTGGCGGTTGCATATATTGTCATTCTTCAATATGACGCTACAACCAATCCCAATGAAAATTATATCAAAATCCCCGTTGTTTTGGGTGCGGTCGGAACATTCCTGCTCTTTTTTTCTCTTTCCGGCATTTTTATGAAATTACTGAAATCTAAGAAAAAATTCTATTACAAAGGCCTTAATATGTTTGTAATCAAACAGTTAAATAGCAAAATCAATACAAACTTTATTTCGATGTCAATTGTTTGCCTTGTCCTGTTTCTTGTTATCGTTGTTTTTTCCTCTGGGTACAGTGCTCAAAATATTATTTCAGCTCAATTAAGAGAACAGGTTGCCTACGATTTCAGCTTAGACGGTGAATACCGTGGTCCGGAATCTAATCCGGAAGAAGATATTCCGGAAATTTTTATCAATTTTCCGAAAGAAATCCAAACCAGCAGGGAAATCAAAAACTATGCGGAATACAGCTTTTTTAATATGGAGGAAACAGGTGGCAAGTACGGTGATTATGATTTGGACTTATCCGTTTTGGGCTCTAATATCAGCGACTCTCCGCTGTATTTTATGAAATTGTCCGAATACAATCAGCTCCGAAAAATAAACGGATTAACTCCTTGCAACCTGTCAGATAATGAATATCTGATTATTTATGAAGACAGTGATTTATCTGTGGTTGCCGATCAGTTTATTAACAAAAACATTCCGGTTACGGTGGAAGGAAATGCCTTGCAGACTGCGAAAAAAGCAGAGCGGCTCACCTTTGGAAACCGATATTTCGGGGGAATTGTTTTTGTGGTTGATGACAGCTTAACCGAAAACTTGTGGGAACAGAAACGAGTATTAAATATCAACTGTATTAGCGATGAGGCATCCATATCTTTTCAGGAGAAACTTGAAGAATACCGAAACGAAGCCGGTGCAGAAGCAGCATTTATGAATTACAAAAGCAAAATCAATATTTATGCGGGAAATATTACTGATAAAGCGACTGCCGCTTTTTTAGCAATCTATCTTGGCTTTGTATTCATAATTACCGGTGCGGCTGTTTTAGCCATCCAGCAGCTTTCCGAAGCCGCCGACAACAAAGAACGGTATTGCCTGCTCAAAAAGTTGGGCGCAGACAAAAAATTGCTTGACAAGGCGCTTTTTACTCAAATTTTCAGCTATTTTATGATACCACTTTTGTTGGCAATCATTCATTCAATTGTAGGTATCAAAGCTGTTTATAATTTGCTCATTCAGCTTGGTCAGGTGAATATAGCTTCGAGTATTGTATTGACAGCCGGATTTGTAATTTTGATATACGGTGCGTATTTCCTTTTAACCTATATGGGAAGCAAAAATATTGTCAACAAATAAGGTTATGACTGAAACAGAAACAGCACCTGAAACAAAATTGGTGTTGCTCCTGTTTTTTAGATGAAAATGTCTAATCGTAATTTTCAATGGGAAAACAGAAGAATTATTTATCCTGCAAGTCCAAATCTGATTTATTTACTGATAGGTGAAAAATGAAAAAAGAAAAATGGTTGTTATGTCCGAAATGTAACGGTAAAACAAGGCTCAAATTGAGAGAAGATACCGTATTAGAAAAGTTTCCTTTATATTGCCCGAAGTGTAAACAAGAAATACTAATCAATGCACAGCAAATGACTGTGATTGTCATCAAAGAGCCAGACGCATAGACGCAGAGCCGATGACCTTGTGATTATTCATAGGTCATCGGCCCTTTTACTGCTGGAAAACATTTTATGGCCGCTCCTTTGCCTGACTTTCCAATGCGGCTTTTACAGTTGCCTTGATGATTTGCATAGATCGTTCATCACAGTTGTAAAGCATACGGACGATATCTTCTATCTCGGAATCTTTGGACGGCTTCTCAGGATAGAAAATCGAATCCGATGAAATGGCTAACTCACGGATTAGCTTATAGAGAACATCATAGCTGGGCTTTTTGCCCTCATTCTCAATCCGATATAAGTATCGCTCGGTGATTCCCACTTTCTCTGCCAGCGATTCCATTGTGATATTCGCACGCTGACGGGCAGATTTTATGATTACTCCGAGAATTTCAGGTATGTTATGCACTGCCGGTTCACCCCCCATATTTATAATTTTACTGATTTATGCCATGTTTATAATGGCATAAAAAGTCAATTATTAGTGAACAGACAGTTCGTATATCTTTGAACTCAATAGATTGAACAGCCCCGCCAAATAAAAAAACGAGGTTTTGTCGGGGAATTTCAATATGCCTATCCCCCAATTCCGAGTTTTTGGATTGGGGGGATTTTTGTGCGTTGGACAGACACCAATGCCTCGTTGCTGATAATGAGCAACGAGTATGAGCGTATGCAGTAGACCGCATATACCCTGACGGTACACGGTCAAAAAAAGCCCTACTTATTTTTCGGGACAGTTTGGCTCACACACTGAACCCACAAGCCATAGTTGTAATGAAATAAAAACACACGCACCTGCGTTGCGGCGCTTTTTGCCGTTATGCAGGTGCGTTTTTGTATGTAAGAAAACGAATCTATTTCGTTGTCGTTCACCGCCCCGGTCAATCTGAATTTTTCAAATTTCAGATTGATCGGAGGTAACGACTATGGACGAGAAGCGCCCAAAACGCAGAAAAGACAAATATAATCCTTATACGCTTTCCGAAAAAGAGGGCAGATATTTTATTTCCTTTCGGGACGGACAAGGTGTAATGCAGGAATTACAGATAACACGAGAGCTATTCGAGGTAATAGACGGTTTTGAATTGGACGACCTTTCCATTCTCAATGAATGGGACAGGCACTACGAACATTCAGAGCTTACCGAAACTACTCTCCATAACCGAGCAACAACGCCCCCGGAATCGGTTGAGGACGCCGTTTTTCGGAACTTGCAGTATGAAACCCTGCATAAAGCCATTAGCCAACTACCCGAAACACAACGACGACGGCTCGTGTTGTATTATTTTGCGGGGCTTACATACGACAAAATTGCAGAAATGGAGGGTTGCAAGCACCCCGCAGTCATAAAGTCTGTTAATGCTGCGGTTGAAAAAATTAAAAAAATTCTTTCCGAATAGGGTTACAATTTGCCTTTTAAGTGAGGAAACAGGTGGAGAGGTATAAAAAGCTCTCTGCCTGTTTTCCCTTTTGTGCGGTGAATGGGCGTGCCCTTTGACAACTAAATACCCATTCATCAAACACTTTCCTATTGCTATTGTGATGAGCATGAGCCACATTAGCGGCTGCGCCACGATCTGCCGGAAACGAAAGTAACAAGATTACACCTGTGAAATGATTATGGTCTTTGGCTTTCCGTTCTCCGGCAGGGAGCGATTAACAGCCAGCTATCAATATCGGGCGGCTCCCGATACGGCGAGGACAGGCAATAGGGCTAATGATACTCCTGTTCAGTCACAGGTCGAGCGTGATAAAACCGTCGCAACCAATGAGAGCAGCCGGTAGAGAACCTGCCGGGGGTGAGATTCCCGTGGAGCTGATAAGCCGTCGGCCGTTTGATGACTTCCCATAATAATCCGGGGTGTCGAGGACAAATAGGATTGTTTGAAAATAACGGTCAAACGGCAGGACAGGTCTGTGAAACGAGGAATCGTTTGGATTTCTTCGACCTTAATTCTGTTTTGCTGTTTGACCTCTACATAGGCGATATACCGCCTAAAAATTCAAAGGAGGTCATTTTTATTACTATGAATCACACATATTTGCGAGGCGATATTTATTACGCCGATTTGGGAAAAGGTGTCGGTTCGGAACAAGAGGGCTATCGTCCCGTTGTGATTATTCAGAACGATGTCGGCAACAAGCACAGTCCTACGGTGATTGTCGCTTCTATTACAAGCAAAAAGGACGCCAAGCCCAAATTGCCCACCCATTATTTTATCAGCGCAGAGGACGGCTTGGAACTGCCCTCGCTCGTTCTTTTGGAGCAGATACGAACTATTGACAAACGACGCCTGCGTGATTTTATCGGTCACTTATCCGAAAAGCATATACATGGTATCAATCACGCTTTGGCGGTCAGCGTTGGGCTGATCGACAGCGTACCGAAAAAGTTAATCCTTTGTCTTTGCAGCACCTGTGCCGAAAATTTTGACGGTTCGGGTGCTTTTGTTTTGCGGCGGGTTGACCGGAACCAAACCGAAAAAGATACCTGCACATACTGCAATCACAGAAAAGGATTTGATTATGAGTTGATTCCGAAGAACAGATAGGAGGACGGCCTATGACACCAAACATTAAAATTGATAATGAATATGCGGCTGTACTCTTAATCGAAATCCTTTTTGAAAAGGGGCTCGTAAACAAACAGACATATATCAATGCGAAAAAGAGGCTAAATTCGCACATTTCCCAATCGGGCTGTTTGTAAGTACAATAGAGTTACCAAATCAAAGGAGGAACTATTATGATTCAAGGAAATACAGCTTTTAGGATTCCTAATACTACATTTTTAGATAGGAATAGAGAAAGGAAAATCGTTTTTTACGGGCGTGTTTCTACCGAGCATGAGGCACAATTAGCTGCGTTGGAAAATCAAATGCAATGGTATGAAGATCAAGCAACCTATCACCCAAATTGGACGGTGCTTGACAAATATATCGACGAGGGTATCACCGGCACACAAGCTAAAAAACGCCCTGCTTTTATGCAGATGATTGAGGACGCAAAGCAGGGAGAATTTGACTTAATCGTTACTCGTGAGGTTTGTCGTTTTGCCCGTAATACCGTTGATACGCTTGTTATGACACGACAGCTAAAAAACTACGGTGTAGAAGTATATTTTGTTGAAGATAATATCTGGACTATGGACGGCGACGGTGAGCTTCGTTTAACGATTATGGCTACTCTCGCTCAAGAGGAAAGCCGTAAGATTTCAGAGCGTGTTCGTGCAGGACAGAAAATCAGCCGTGATAACGGGGTTTTGTATGGCAGCGGAAATATCATCGGATATGATCGGGTTGACGGCACATATGTTATCAATGAAGAACAGGCCGAAACGGTACAAATGATTTTTGACCTTTATTTAGAGGGACTTGGAGAAACAAAAATCTGCAAGGAACTTTGCAGACGCCAAAGAAAAGACGGTCACGGAAATGTCAGTTGGAGCGTTTCAAAAATCAGCCGTATTCTCCGTAACGCAACCTATATGGGATATAAATGCTATTTGAAGTCGTACAGCAATAACTATCTGGAACAAAAGCGCATAAAGAATCTTGATGAAAGCACTTATCTCTATGTAAAAGGCGATTTTGAGCCGATTATTTCCGAAGAAGTTTTTAAGCGGTGCGAGGAAATCCGCAAAAGCCGGACAACAAAAATGATTGTCAATAAAGGTGAGCGAACCTACGGAAAAAAGGCTTCACAAGATGTATGGCTGCGAAAACTCCGTTGTGCCTGCGGTTCTACTTTCCGCAAAAACAAATGGAGAACAAACCAGCGTGGCGATACCGTATTCGGTTATCAATGCTACAATCAAGTGAACAACGGCAGCAAATCGTTCCGTGAGAAAAACGGTCTTGATACAGACGGTTACTGCGATATTCGTATGATCGGTGATTGGAAACTCGACCTTATGGCAAAGAAAATTTTTGAAACCATATGGACGGACAAGAAAGAGGCTGTTTTGGAAGCCTACAAAATACTTGAAGAATGTTATCAATCCGATTCTAACAAGAACAAGGCAACCGTTTCGGCAATTCAAGGTAAAATTTCTCGTGCCACAACGAGAATGAACAATTTGATCGCTATGCGTGCCGACGGCGAAATATCCAAAGAGCAATTTCAAAACCTGCGACAAGAAGCGGAAAAGGAACTTGCGACCTTGAATGAAGAACTTAACAGACTAAACGCTGTTTCCGATGAAGCGGCCGAAGCACTTGATATAACTGCGATTGAAGCCGCACTTAATGAGGTTATTGATTTTTCAGGCTCCCAAATCAACGAAAGCATTATTGAAAAGTTTGTTTCCCGCATTACTCCTATTGATAACGGACATTATCGCTGGGATTTGAACTTTACACCGAACGCCAAACAAGCCGTTATCGGTTTTGTAGAGGGACGAAAAGGCAAGGCAACTGTCGATATAAAAGAATACGGTGAGAATGACGAGCATTCTCACCGTACATATGATAAGTCTATTCAGTTTTCCGCTAACGGGACGATAGCCTATCTTTGTTTAATAGCAGCCTGCGCAGCAGCAAGACGAGCGATTGGAACACGGAACGGTGAGCAAGATACATAGTCGAGACCGATCTTGTGGCAGAACTCTACCGAAGAAGGATCTCCGCCGTGCTCGCCGCAGATACCGCAGTGGAGAGTCGGGCGAACTGCCTTACCCATCTTAACTGCCATATCCATAAGCTTACCTACACCAACCTGGTCGAGCTTTGCGAACGGATCGAACTCATAAATCTTGTTGTCATAGTAAGAACCGAGGAACTTACCTGCGTCATCACGGCTGAAGCCGAATGTCATCTGAGTAAGGTCATTGGTACCGAAGCAGAAGAACTCAGCTTCCTTAGCGATCTCGTCAGCCGTAAGAGCGGCACGAGGAATCTCGATCATTGTACCAACCTCGTACTTGAGGTCGATGCCTGCTGCTGCGATCTCAGCGTCAGCTGTTGCAACAACTACGTCCTTAACGAACTTAAGCTCCTTAACCTCACCGGTAAGAGGAATCATGATCTCGGGAACGAGTGCCCAATCCGGATGAGCCTTCTTAACGTTGATAGCTGCACGGATAACAGCCTTTGTCTGCATCTTAGCAATCTCAGGATATGTGACTGTAAGACGGCATCCACGGTGACCCATCATCGGGTTGAACTCATGGAGAGAGCTGATGAGAGCCTTGATGTCCTCAACGGACTTGCCCTGTGCATCTGCAAGAGCCTTGATGTCAGCTTCCTCAGTCGGAACGAACTCATGAAGCGGCGGATCAAGGAAACGGATTGTAACCGGGTTGCCTTCAAGAGCCTCATAGAGCTTCTCAAAGTCGCCCTGCTGATACGGAAGAATCTTATCAAGAGCAGCCTCTCTCTCCTCAAGAGTATCTGCACAAATCATCTCACGGAAAGCAGCGATTCTGTCTGCCTCGAAGAACATATGCTCTGTACGGCAAAGGCCGATGCCCTCTGCGCCGAGCTCTCTTGCCTTCTTAGCATCTGCCGGAGTATCTGCATTTGTACGAACCTTAAGTCTTCTGTACTTATCGGCCCACTCCATAACTCTGCCGAACTCGCCTGCGATCTGAGCGTCAACTGTCGGGATGATACCGTCATAGATGTTACCTGTTGAACCGTCGATTGAGATGTAGTCACCCTCAACGAAGGTCTTGCCGGCAAGCTCGAACTTCTTGTTAGCTTCATCCATCTTGATGTCGCCGCAGCCCGATACACAGCAAGTACCCATACCACGGGCAACAACGGCTGCGTGAGATGTCATACCGCCACGAACTGTAAGAATACCCTGAGCCGACTTCATGCCTGTGATGTCTTCCGGAGAAGTCTCAAGACGAACAAGAACAACCTTCTCGCCTCTTGCAGCCCACTCTACAGCGTCCTCTGCCGAGAATACGATCTTACCGCAAGCAGCACCCGGAGATGCGCCGAGGCCCTTGCCCATCGGTGTAGCAGCCTTAAGAGCCTTAGCATCGAACTGGGGGTGAAGAAGAGTGTCAAGGTTTCTCGGGTCGATCATCTTAACAGCCTGCTTCTCGTCGATCATTCCCTCGTCAACGAGGTCACAAGCGATCTTGAGGGCAGCCTGAGCTGTTCTCTTACCGTTTCTTGTCTGAAGCATGAAGAGCTTACCGTGCTCAACAGTGAACTCCATGTCCTGCATATCTCTGTAATGATCTTCAAGAGTATGGCAAACATCCTGGAACTGCTTGAAAGCCTCGGGGAACTTGTCAGCCATCTCGGAAATCTTCATCGGTGTACGAACGCCGGCAACAACGTCCTCACCCTGTGCATTTGTAAGGAACTCACCGAAGAGGCCCTTTGCGCCTGTAGCCGGGTCACGGGTGAAAGCAACACCGGTACCGCAATCGTCACCCATGTTACCGAATGCCATTGACTGAACGTTAACGGCAGTACCCCATGAATACGGGATATCGTTATCACGACGGTAAACGTTAGCACGCGGGTTGTCCCATGAACGGAAAACAGCCTCAACAGCACCCATGAGCTGCTCCTTCGGGTCTGACGGGAAGTCAGCACCGATCTTTGACTTGTACTCATCCTTGAACTGACCTGCGAGAACCTTGAGGTCATCGGCTGTAAGCTCAACGTCCTGAGTAACGCCCTTCTCGGCCTTCATCTTATCAATAAGCTCCTCGAAGTACTTCTTACCGACTTCCATAACAACGTCGGAGTACATCTGGATAAATCTTCTGTAGCAGTCCCAAGCCCAACGCGGATTGCCTGACATCTCTGCGATTGTCTCAACAACATCCTCGTTAAGACCGAGGTTAAGAATTGTGTCCATCATGCCGGGCATGGAAGCACGGGCACCCGAACGAACGGAAACGAGAAGAGGATTCTTCTTATCGCCGAACTTCTTGCCGGTGATCTCTTCCATCTTCTCGATGTAGTCCATGATCTGACCCTTGATCTCATCATTGATCTTCTTGCCGTCTTCATAATACTTTGTACAGGCTTCTGTTGTGATCGTAAATCCCTGGGGAACAGGAAGACCGATGTTGGTCATCTCTGCAAGGTTTGCACCTTTACCGCCGAGGAGATTACGCATGTCTTTGTTACCTTCGGAAAAAAGGTAAGTATACTTAGTTGCCATGGGTATTACCTCCATTTAAAATTATTACCTAAATTGTTAACAGCGATTGGGCAGAATAATCCCAATAACACGTTTCGTATTATTATAACACACGGGACAAACTATTGCTATACATTTTTGAAATAAATAAGCACAAATAAACGCCTAAACTTTTGTGAAAATTGTCGTAAAAAAAATGAAAAATTCTATTGTATTTCTTTTGATTTTCTGCAATAATTAGTATGTAGATTTTTATTTACTGAGGAGGAAGCAAAATGAGTTCAAATTGTGCAGTTATTCTGGCAGCAGGTCAAGGCACGCGAATGAAATCGTCAAAGCCTAAGGTTCTCGCCGAGGTTTTGTTCAAACCTATGATAGATTGGGTCACCGACGCGGCGGTCAATGCCGGCGTAGGTGATATCTGCCTGGTTACGGGCTTCAAGCATGAGATGATCGATGAGCACTTCGGTGGCAGATTCAAGACCGTCGAGCAGAAGGAGCTTCTCGGTACGGGTCACGCAATCATGCAGGCAAAGGATTTTATCAAGGAGCATATTCCGGGCAACGTACTTGTTCTTAACGGTGACGCTCCCCTTATTCCTGCCGAAACTCTCAAAGCGGCTCTTGATTTTCATATTGCAGGCAACAATGCCGCAACGGTAATTTCCGCAAAGGTTGCCGATCCGTTCGGTTACGGCAGAATAATCCGTTCAAGAGACGGTAAGCTCAAAAGGATAGTTGAGGAGAAAGAAGCTACACAGGCCGAAAAGATAGTCAATGAGGTAAACTCGGGCGCATATTGGTTTTCCGGCTCGGTTCTTCTCGAATCGCTCGAGGGTATAATCGAAAAACACGACAGAAAGAATGATGAAGCGATCGAATATCATCTTACCGACGCAGTTGAGGTCATTCTTGAAAAAGGTCTCAATGCCGTCGCTTACGATGCAAGCTCGCCCGATATCGTTCTCGGCGCAAACGACAGAGTTCAGCTCCAGCTACTCAACGATATCGCTCGCAGGAACATTCTCAAAAAGCATATGCTCAACGGTGTTTCGATTCCGTGTGCGGACGGAGTTATCATCTCTCCCGACGCTAAAATCAAAGCTGATACGGAAATCCTTCCCGGCACGATAATAAAGGGCAAGTCCGTTATCGGTGCAAACTGCGAAATAGGCCCGAACAGTCTCATTGAGGACAGCGTTATCGGTGACAACGTTTCGCTCAACAATGTTCAATGCTACAGTGCGGAGATAAAGAACGGTGCACACATGGGTCCGTTCGTTCGTGTACGTCCCGGTTCGGTTATCGGCGAGGGAGTCAAGGTCGGTAACTTTGTTGAATTCAAGAATTCCATCATCGGCGACCATACGAGCGTCGCTCACCTGACATATATAGGCGATTCCGACGTCGGCAGCGGTGTAAACTTCGGCTGCGGCTGTGCGACCGCCAACTATGACGGCAAATCCAAGGCGAGAACAAAAGTCGGAAACAATGCGTTCATCGGCTGCGATACCTGCCTTGTCGCTCCCGTTCAGGTCGGAGACAACGCATACACGGCAGCAGGCTCGGTCATCACCGATAACGTTCCCGACAATGCTCTTGCAATTGCAAGAGCCAAGGAATCCGTCAAGAAGGATTGGGTCAAGAAAAAGAAGCCATACAGATGGCAGAAGTAAGAGGTAGATTATGAACAACAAAATTTTAATGAGAATTATTTCGCTTGTCATGGCAGCGAGCGTTGTGCTCGCCGTCGGCGGCTGCGGAAAGAAGGGCAACACTGCGGACGTCATATCCGGTGCTGACGCTTCTAACGGAACAACCAAGGCAAGCGTTCAAGAGGTCATTGACGGAAAAGGTGCTCCAGTTCAGCCGAGCGTTGACGAAAAGGCAAGCACCGCCGTTGTCAAGTACACCTCGGTCAATGCCGAAGGCAAGAGCGAAGATGCGACGAGAGTCGTCAAGGTTGACAGTCCTATCATTAACGACCTGACGATGAGCACCAGACTCAGTGAGACCATTAAAAACGATGCTCAAAAAGTAAAGCTTGTCAACACCATGGTTGACAACGGAGTTGACAAGAGCAAGGCTGAGGACATCGTCAAGAATGCAGAAAAATGGGTCGAGTTCGGATACACGGCTTATATCGCTAACACAAGCTCGCAGAGACTTATCACATCGTTCCTTGAATTGACAAATTCAAACAACAATCTTGTCGTTTTGAAAAATCTCGACTGCGAATACGGAATCAAATCCGGTTCGGGTGTACCGGTTTATATTTCGGGTCTTGTAAACGTTGATAAATATCCCGACGAGGAAACAATAATCAAAGAGCTCAACGACATGAAGGTCAAGCTTGTTTACACCCTCGTCGATGACAGCATTACCGATATTGACAACTGGGACTCGGTAACCAAGAAAACAATGACCGTTAAATTCGGTTAACCGCAAAAAGAAAAGAAACAAATTTGTCGTATTGAGGTCAAAGCTTCAATACGGCAATTTCCTGAGGTACAAGATGTTCTTTAAACGAAGCAAAGGAATTGCCCCGGGACCGATTGAATTTCTTATAGTCGGTCTCGGCAATCCGGGTAAAAATTATGAATTCACTCGCCACAACGCAGGCTTTCTGACGCTTGACCATATTGCAAGCGAGCTTGACACAGAGATTAACAATCTTAAAAACAATGCGCTTGTCGCAGACGTTGTTATCAACAATCACAGATGCCTGCTTGTCAAGCCGCAGACGTTTATGAACAACAGCGGCACGGCTGTCAGAGACATTGCAAAATTCTATAAGATACCGCCGGAGAAGATAATCGTTATTTTCGACGATATTTCCCTCCCCTGCGGCAAGCTGAGAATAAGGCGCAAGGGTACGGACGGCGGACACAACGGAATCAAAAGTATTATTTATCATCTCAATTCCGACCAATTCCCGAGAATTAAAATCGGCGTAGGTGCAAAACCGAACCCCGAATACGATCTCGCCGACTGGGTTCTTTCAAAATTCGGCAAAGACGATACAGAACAGCTCAAGGTCGCCATAACAAAGGCAACCGAGGTGCTCCCGTTTATTCTTGACGGCGAAATAGACAAAGCAATGAATAAAGCAAATTAAAGCGGACGGCTTCGGCCGTCCGTGATTTTTTTGTCAACAACTCCTTGCACCGAAATTTCACTTGGTGCAGATTTTACAAATCAAATCGAAATCAATGCATCCGCTTACGCTAAATGTGAACAAATTGTAAATAAAATAATTATTAACAGCAGTCAATAACCGAAAAAGGTTATGGATTGCTGTTTTTTGCGCTTAGATTGAGAGGCAACTCTCACAAAACGGTTAACCGTACAAAAATGAAAGGAAGTTTTTATGGCACTTGAAGAAAAAGAAAAGCTGTTTTGTTTATTCTTTTCTCTGACAAGGGACGCACGAGCCTCTGCAGCCAAGGCAGGCTACGGAATCAAAGCCCGCAAGGTCGGCCCGTCAATGCTTGAGCGCAAGGACATCAAAAAGGAAATCGAGCGGCTTGACAAACTGCGAAACATCAACCGTGACGAGATCATCGCAGGATATCGCCAGCTTGCATTCGGAAATATTTCGGATGCCGTCAGACTGGCATATTCCGACGAAAAGCCTATGCTTGGAACGGAAAAGCTTGACCTTTTCAACGTCAGCGAAATCAAACGTCCTAAGGGCGGCGGTCTCGAGATCAAATTTTTTGACCGTCTCAAAGCACTTGAGCACTTGGAGCAGCTTTGTTCCGGCGGTGATGAGGACAGTGCTCTCCCCTTCTACAAGGCGCTTGAAAACAGCGCCGCAAAAGTGAGGAATGATAAGCTTGAGTAGCTCACTTTCATCATTCAGGAATTTTTCCGAAAAGCAGCTTCAAGCGATGACATGGTGGTGTGACAGTTCGGACAAGAATTTTTACGACGCTATCATTTGCGACGGTGCTGTACGTTCGGGAAAAACAGTATGTATGTCTCTTTCTTTTATTGCCTGGTCATTTTATGCGTTTTCCGACACGTCATTTGCTATATGCGGGAAAACCATAGCATCGTTAAAAAGGAATGTTATTGTTCCTTTAAATTCAATTTTGGCTTCCCTCGGTTTTTCAATGAAGCTTAAATCGTCGCAAAACTATATTGAAATGACCTACAAGGACAGAGTAAACCGTTTTTACCTTTTCGGCGGAAAAGATGAAGGTTCGGCGGCTTTGATTCAGGGTATGACGCTCGGCGGAGTTCTGCTCGATGAGGTGGCTCTTATGCCGCGGTCGTTTGTTGAGCAGGCAATCGCAAGATGTTCGCTTGACGGCTCAAAGCTGTGGTTCAACTGCAACCCGGAGCATCCTATGCACTGGTTCTACCGTGAATGGATACTAAAGGCAAAGCAGAAGAACTGCCTCTATCTTCATTTTACAATGCGTGACAATCCGTCGCTGACGGAAAAGATAATCCGGCGCTACGAAAGCCTTTACTCGGGTGCTTTCTACAAAAGATTTGTCGAGGGCAAATGGGTCGCGGCTCAGGGCGTTGTTTATCCTATGTTCAGCGAGGAAATCCATGTCACTGTCCCTCCCGAAACCGATCGGTTCACACGATTTTTCATCTCCTGCGATTACGGCACGGTCAATCCGTGTTCGTTCGGTCTATGGGGCGAATATGAAAAGAAATGGTACCGAATACGTGAATACTACTATGATTCACGCAAAATAGGCGAGCAAAGGACAGACGCCGAGCATTATGAGGAGCTTGAAAAGCTTGCCGATAATCTCAGAATTGAATCGGTCATCGTTGACCCATCGGCAGCAAGCTTTATTCAATGCATCCGCAGAAAAGGACGTTTCACGGTGATACCTGCGAAGAATGATGTCGTTGACGGAATCAGGCAGGTATCCGATGCTCTCAAGCAACGGGTGATATATTTTTCGCCCGAATGCAAGGACACGCTCCGTGAATTTTCGCTTTACAAGTGGGACGATAAAGCAGTTCGGGACGCACCGCGCAAGGAAAATGACCATGCCATGGACGATCTACGCTACTTCGTCACTACGGCGCTGAATGCGCCCGAAAATGACTTTTTCGTTATGAGTGTTTCTCGTTAACACTCTTGCGGCCGCCTCCTGAATCGGCGGTTGCCTCCACACAAAAAGAAAGGAGAATTTCAGTGGGAATATTCAAGAAATTATCCGCTGCAAAAACCGCGGTCTCAGCACCGCAAACCTACAAGAAAAATCCTTTCAGTCTTCTTGACAGCTACACTCCCCTCTCATCAATGCAGAACAGTCTCTACCGTGAGCTTCGTGAAGCTATCCCTATTGTGGACGCTGCGATTTATAAAATCATCAGGCTCACAGGCGGTTTTCATGTTGACTGCAAAGACAAGACATGTGAAAAAGAGCTTCGTCGCTTTCTTCGTGAGGTCAGGGTCAGCTCGGGTCAGCAGGGCATAAATGCTTTTATGTCGGCTTATTTTGAACAGCTTTTGACCTATGGAACGGCGGTCGGTGAGATGATCACCGATTCAAACGGAGATTTCGTCGCCCTCTACAATGCCGACATTAACGACATTGAACTGAAACGCGGCGACGACGGCTTCTCAAGCATAGTATGCGTTCGAGAACTTGCCGAGGTCAGGCCTGTCACTTATCCTCAGCTTGTTCTTCTCTCGGTTCTCAATCCCGAAGCAGGTCAGCTTACCGGCAGCTCACTTTTAAAGGGTCTGCCGTTTGTCAGCAACATTCTGATGAAGATTTATAACACTATCGGAATCAACTGGGACAGGGTCGGCAACGTCAGGTTTGCCGTCACATATAAGCCGCAGAACGATGTTGTTGACCGTGCATATGCAAAGGACAGAGCGCAGCAGGTCGCCCGTGAATGGAGTGAGGCAATGCAGCCCGGCAACCAGGTCAGAGACTTCGTTGCCGTAGGCGATGTCAGCATCAAAGCAATCGGAGCGGACAATCAGATCCTCGACAGCGAGGTTCCCGTCCGTCAGATGCTTGAACAGATCGTTGCAAAAACGGGTCTTCCTCCGTTCATGCTGAGCCTGAGCTGGTCGTCTACCGAGAGAATGTCCTCTCAGCAGGCAGACGTGCTGACAAGCGAGCTTGAAGCATATCGCAGGCTGCTGACACCGGTAATCGAAAGAATTTGCCGTTTTTGGATGATTACCAACGGCAGAAATGACGGATTTTCCGTTGAATGGGATGACATTACCCTTCAAGATGAGGTTGAACTGGCAAAGGCACGGCTTTACCGTGCACAGAGTGAAAGGATTGAACAGGAGTTGAAATCAGTTGAATAAGGCATTTAAATCAAGCGTTTCTCCCTGCGAAGTTACAGCCGAGGATCTTGAAAAAATCAACCGCTTTACCGTAAAGGCACTTTCTGCCGATGAGGTTTACAGCTTTAACGTAATTCTCTGTGACAACGACGTTGACCGTGACGGCGAAAGCTTTACAAACGAGGCTCTCATGCAGTTGGCAGAGCTGTTTGTCGGTGTAACGGGAATTTTCGATCACGACCCCAAGAGCTCGAACCAGAGTGCAAGAATCTATCACGCCGAATGTGTTTCGATTCCGGGCAAAAAAACCGTAACAGGCGAGGATTACAGATGCGTCAAGGCAAGAGCATACATGCCCCTGACCGAGAAAAACGCAGATCTCATCGGCGACATTAACGCAGGCATCAAAAAGGAAGTCAGTGTCAGTTGTGCCGTCGGCTCGTTCACCTGCTCTGTTTGCGGCAGTGACATGAGATATGACCCCTGCAATCACGTCAAGGGCGAAATCTATGACGGTAAGCTCTGCTATTGCAGACTTTCCGATATAAATGATGCTTACGAATGGTCTTTCGTAGCGGTTCCGGCTCAGGTTAATGCAGGAGTGACAAAAAGCTACAAAAAGGAGATTGAAACAATGGAAAACTGTATCAAGGCAATAAAGGACGGCAACGCCGTCAAGCTCAGCGAATCCGAAGCAAAGCAGCTTTCCGAATACATTAAAAAGCTTGAAAAGCAGGCGCAGGACGGCATTATTTACCGCCGCTCTCTTACCGAGGAGACAGCAAAATTTGCTGTTCTTTCCGTGCCATCCCTTTCGGGCGAAAGTATTGAGAAAATGTGTTCGGGTGTTGAAACGGATGAACTAATCAGAATAAGAGACGCTTTCAGAAAAAAGGCTGAGGACGTTATCCCTCTCACGCCTCAGTTGAAGGCAAAAAAAGAAAAGAATACAAACACGAACAATGAATTTAAATTTTAAGGAGGAACCAAAATGGGTTTTGATAATTTAAGACTTGAGAAAGGTATGTACGGCACAGGCCGCAGCTTTACACAGGTATTGGAGGGACTTGATCCCTCGGAGAATTACAGAGGAACTGACCTTGAAGGTCTCGACGCTTATCAGCGTCAGCTCAAGCGTTTCGGCATCAAGCCGCAGGGCTCCGACAGCTCGGTTGTAGGCAAGTTTTTCCAGACAAGCGATGCCGCAGTTCTCTTCCCGGAGTACGTTTCCAGAGCCGTTCGCTACGGCATGGATGAGGCAAGCTTTCTTCCCGATATCATTGCTGCAACGACCAATATCGACTCTCTCGATTACCGCGCAATGAATCTTGAAATGACATCGGCAAACGCCGAAATGAAGGTTTTCAAGGAGGGTGATACTCTTGAAACAGCCGACTTCAAAGTAAGCGACAGAACCATCCGTCTCAAGAAAAGAGGCAGAATGATTACAACCTCTTACGATGTGCTTCGTTTCCAGCGTCTTGATGTTGTTTCAATTGCGCTCAAGAGAATCGGCTCATACCTTGCGCAGAGCCTTATGGCAGATGCCGTCGACGTTCTTATCAATGGCGACGGAGGTAAAAATCCTGCCGGCGTATGTGCACTTGCAGCAGACGAATATACATATGACGATCTTATTGATTTTTGGAATCAGTTTGCACCGTATGAGCTTAACACGATTCTCGCATCGCCCGACGTAACGGCAACTGTACTCAAAATGTCGGAATTCAGAGATGCTGCCGCAGGACTTAATTTTCATGGCACAGGCAAGCTTATCACTCCGTTCGGCGCAAACCTCATCAAGTCCTCTCATGTTACAAAAAGCGGCATGATGATCGGTCTTGACAAGACATGTGCGCTTGAAATGGTCAAGGTCGGCGATGTTGAAACAGACTACGGTAAGCTTGTTGACCGTCAGCTTGAGCAGATTGCTATCACCTCTATCACAGGCTTTGCAAAGATTCTCCCCGGTGCGGTTAAGACTCTCGCTCCTGCCGAGATCACAACAGGCTCTGAGAATCAGGGTACGGTAGGCTCAGAATGAGCTGCTGGGAAGTAAAGGACTATCTCGGCGAGCTTACGGACATTTCGGCATATAAGGAAGAAGAAATTCTTCCTTTATGCCGCTCCTGCATCAAAGAGATAGACTCAAGGCTGAAGCCCGATGCCGACAGGGAAGATTTTCGTGTCATTGCCGCAGCCGCAGGGCTTGCATACTACAAACTTGCGCTCAAAAAAAGCTCTCTTGAGAGCGAGCCGAGCATTACAAGCTTTAAGGCGGGCGATGTGAGCATAGAGCAGGACAGCAAGACGGTCGAGGATTTTCTTGAACGTGCAAAGGACTTTTACGATAAAAAATCGGCGGATATAATTCCACTTTGCAAGGACGACAGCTTCGCTTTTAATCAAATCCAGGTGATGTAACATGACTCTCAAATCAATGTTTGAAAAATACGGTCAGGAGGTCACTCTCAAGACCGACGACGGCTGGAGCAGCCCGATCTTCGGAGCTTTTATTCAACCGCTGAGATATAAAAACAAGATGTACCTTAACGGCGTCAATACTGTTATCGGCTTTAACAGCCAGGGACATTATCTTTATATCGGTCCCCCCGACCACGATCCCGAAAAGGAAAGCTGTCACGTTGAATCCAACGGAAAGAAATACACCGTTGACCGTTGTGAAAAGGTGTATTTCAAGAACGAAGTGATTTACGTCTGGGCAATAATCAGAGAAATTGTGGAGGTTGAATAATGGACAGTATTGTTTCACTCCCAATAAGAATTGTCGAATGGCTCGGGAAGCAGGAGGATATGAACGATCTGACCTTCTTTGTTGAATATCCTCCGATAAACAAGGCTGTTCCGCTAAGAAAAGCAATTGTTGCCGTCGGAATTGACAATATCGAAATCACTGACAAATTTGTTGCCAACGACGACGGTGTGCTTGAAAAACAGGAATACTGCCGAACGGCAATGATTAAAGCAAATCTGAGCATTTGCGTTCCTTTCTCAAAAGGCGGTCAGGCATGCCACGATATATTTACAAGAATTGCCGATGCATTGACTTTCAGGACAAACCTGAACATCGAAAAATCCGGATGTGAGGATATAGCCTCCGACAGAGACACCGACGCGCTCGTGATGAACGGCTGGTTTTTGATGAATGCCGACTTCTGCCCTGCCGCAAGCACAGATGAAAACTTTGCAAGCTTTCTTGACAAAGAGCTTCTTTGCGGCAGCCATATCAGAAACAGCGAAATTCATGTAACCGCCGAGGACAAAATAAAATGGAACGCTCCGTTTGAAGCGGGATTTTATATTGGAAACGGCTCGTCAACACGTTCGCTTTCCGTCGGCTTCAAGCCGCAGCTTGTGATTCTTATGGCGACGGGCAAGCCTGCCGTATCGGTTGACTTCACAAAGAGCACATGCAAGAGCTACATGGCGGTTGCAAACGAATCCCTTTCCTCACAGGGTCTCTCGCTTACTTCAACCGGCTTCAAGGTTTCCAACAGCACCTCAGGCAACGTGACAAGTGACTTAAACGGTATAGGCACATCGTATATCTATTTAGCATACAAGTAAATAATTATTGTAATCACCAAAAATCCGCAGACATTGACAAAATCAAAGTCTGCGGATAGTTTGTTTATATGGAACAATTTATTATCTTTACAAGAATAAAACGCCTTGCAACGGAAAAGCTCACAAAAGTCTGACGCAAACAGAAGCTTGCGTCAGACTTTGCTGCTTGATTAAAATGAAATTTTCATGATGTTTTTTCCGAGAGCCGTTGACTTTGACTCCTTTTCAAATATCGCGTAATAATCTCTGATGTTTGTTACATCGTTGACTGAAAGCATGAGCCTGAGAATATGTTCACGGAACTCAGGTATTGTGAGGAGTTCGACTGCTTTTTCAAAGTCACAGCGCACACTTCTTGTTGTTCCTCTTATCGAAATTCCGTGTTCAAGCACCATTCTTGTGTTGAGCGGGACATTTTCGTTTGCAACGCCCGAAAGAATAAGCTTTCCTCCAGAATAGAGCTTATCAATTGCCTGGTTTGCGGCTATGCCGGATGCGTTGCCGCCGACGGCCTCAATTGCAACAGACATTCTCGGAAGGGCGTCGATATCGTTTGAATAATAGACATTTGCAAAATCAAACATATCAAGCTTTTCCTTGTTGAGACCCACGATGTTGACCTCACAGCCGAAACCGTATTTCGCAACGAGAGAGATAATATATCCCATTATTCCGTCGCCCCAAACGGTTACGCTTTTAACGCTTTCGCCCTCGGTAAAGCCTGCACGTCTCATAGCACAGCAGCCGACGGAAATAAGCTCGGAGAAAACGGCTTCCGGTCCGATCTCATCGGGGATCGGGATCATGTATTCATGTTCAAGGTCAATGAGCTCCTTTGAAAAGCCGTCATAGTTGCTGGAGCAGAATTTGGATTCCGGACAGTAATTGTCAAGCAGGCGCGGATTGTTTCTTACACAGACCTCACACTTTGTTCCGTCGCAGTCCGATTTACGGCACGGAAGAAGAACGATTCTCTGACCGCTCTTGAATTTACCGCTTTTATCACGAACAACAACACCCGTTGCCTCATGAATAAGGCTCATCGGAAACTTTCTTTTAAGTATGCGAAGGCTTCTGTTGCCGAGATAGTAACGGATATCCGCCTTGCATACTGCAAGATACTCGGGTCGCACAAGAACATGATCGTTTCTGATATCCTCAACGAATATTTCAAATCTTTTCGGCTCTGTAATTTTGTAACTCTTAGCGAACAAAATTAACCAATCCTTTCTGCCTTATCTTCCGGCTCTTACAATGGATTTAACAAGAAGGAGATCCTCCATTGTTGTTATCTTCATGTTGAGCTTGTCTCCCATTGCCATACCTATCTTAATGCCTGCTGAAAGAACAAGTCCGCAGTCATCGGTCATGACGGGGCGCTTTTCCTCGGGGATTGCAAAATAGTCGTCATAAGCCTTTCTTACGATCGAATACTTGAAAGACTGAGGGGTCTGACCGAGGTAAAGCTCTTTTCTGAGCGGAATTGAATCAAGTGTTTTTTCGTCTACGCTCTTTATGATCGTATCGTGAGCCGGAATAACGGTATCACAAGCACCGAATTCCTTGACCTTTTCAATGTTCTCATTGATAATTTTCTGAGAAACAAGCGGTCTTGCGGCATCGTGAATGATAACATAATCGTCGCCGCTGCACTCTGCCTGAATCGCATTTAACGCATTGAGCGAGGACTCCTGACGTGAGGCTCCGGCATCGGCAATCCAGCGAACCTTGCGAATATCATATTCCTTGAGCCACACAGTTAGATCCTCTTGCCATGCCTTTACGCAAACAACGCAGATTGCGTCAATTTTCTCGTTGATTTCGAATGCTTCAAGAGTGTGGATAATAACCGGCTTACCGTATATGTCAATAAACTGCTTCGGCCTGTCGACCATACCCATTCGGCTTCCCGAGCCGCCTGCAAGAACCACTGCTATATTCATAATATAATTACCTCAATTCGTAATTTTTAGATGTAATCAATAATTTTTCACAACAGTTGATTACCTTCAAATTATACTATACCCTTTTTTATTTGTCAACAAATCCGAGAAACAGGTATTATCTATTTTTACAGTTGAAAAAATTATTATTATATTGTATAATTGATTATCAATGCGCTTTCGTATTTGAAGCATTTGCCGCAGTTTCTTTGATCGAGACTTTTGCCGAAAGTTAAATGAAATTTGTTTTGGGCGTGGGCTCCACCATTTTGGGAGCTGTCACGGCTTGTCTGTGACTGAGAAAAATTTATAAAGAAGTTTGCTGCAGCTTTATTTCTAAAAAACTTATAAAAATAAATTTATTTAAAAAAAGGGGGTATAGTATGGTTTTTTCGTCAACAACATTTTTATTTTTGTTTCTGCCGATAGTTTTAATTGCATACTATAACCCGATTTTTAAGTCGTTGCCTTTCAAAAATGCCGTGCTGATTGTTTCGAGCATTTTCTTTTATGCGTGGGGTGAACCTGTTTACGTACTTCTCATGTTAGGTTCAATTCTCGTTAACTGGGCGCTCGGACTGGCGGTCGATAAAAACCGCGGCAACAAAAAAGGCAGAGCAGCTTTAACAGTATCGGTTATTGTTAATATAGGAATGCTCTTTGTATTTAAGTATCTGACATTTACGCTTGAAAATATCAATTTGCTTTTTCATACAAGCCTTGATACGCTAAACATAACCTTACCCATAGGTATTTCGTTTTTTACGTTTCAGGCAATGTCTTATGTTATTGATGTTTACCGCGGCAACGGCGATGTACAGAAAAATCCGTGCAACGTTGCGCTGTATATTTCTTTCTTTCCCCAGCTCATTGCGGGACCGATAGTACGTTATCAAACCATTGCCGATCAAATAAAGGAACGGCATGAGAATTTCGATCAATTCACCGACGGCGTTTACCGTTTTATGATAGGATTTGTAAAAAAGGTGCTTATTGCAAATAATGCCGCAATCGTTGCCGACGGAATTTTTGACAGCGAGGTCAGCTCGGTCTCATCAGCGTGGCTCGGTGCACTCGCTTATACCTTGCAAATTCTTTTTGACTTCTCGGGCTACAGCGAGATGGCGATCGGACTCGGAAAGATGTTCGGCTTTGAATTTCTTGAAAATTTCGATTATCCGTATGTATCAAAATCCGTTTCCGAGTTTTGGCGCAGATGGCATATCTCGCTCGGAACATGGTTCAGGGATTATGTTTATTTTCCGCTCGGAGGCAGCAGAGTAAAGAAAAAATCGAGACTGATTTTTAACCTCTTTGTTGTTTGGACTCTTACGGGAATCTGGCACGGAGCAAACTGGACATTTGTCATTTGGGGTTTGTTCTATTTTGTGATTCTCACTATCGAAAAGCTCACGGGCTTCACAAAAAAGCTCGGTGCTTTCAGCCATGTTTACACAATGCTCCTTGTGATAATCGGTTGGGTCATTTTCAGGGCCAAGGATATTGCGTCGGCATGGGAATATCTTAAAAATATGTTCGGTTTCGGCTCACTGCCGCTTTATGACAGCACAGCTCTGTTTTATATTTCAAACTACAGCTTTTTCCTTGTGCTCGGAATTATCTGTTGCTTCCCGATAATCCGAACTCTGAAAAATAAAATAAATACAAACAAGCCTGTTTACACGGTCGTTTCGGGAATTGTACTTGTTGCACTGTTTCTGATTTCCGTAACATATATTATCAAAGGAACGTACAATCCGTTTATTTACTTTAATTTCTGACGAAAGGAATGCGATATCAAATGAAAAAGTTTAAAGCTAAATTTATTATCGGAATAGTTTTCATTTGTATAATCGCGTTCTTTTTCGGCTCTGTTTGCTACAGATATTACCGTGCGAAACGTTATTTTGATTACGGCTTGACAGGAGCCGAAAGCTCAAGCTCATCGAATGACAGTTCTGCTCAAGAAGATTGGAGCAAGAAATATCCTTTCGGTGAAAATTATGAATTCGAGCCGACGGTCAAAACCCCAAAAAATACGGCAGAGGAAACCGGTAAAACCGAGTCGGGCATTTTTTCGGCTTATCTTGAAAAAGTAAACACATTAAAGGAAAATATTGATTATTATACTACGAAGCTTTTGCCCGGAAGAATGAAATATGTTGAGGCAAATGCCCTTTTCGGAAAGACTGTCGGAATGAAAATCGTCAGCGGAAGCGATTCCGTTATTGTTATGAAAAACGGATATTTGACATTTGAAAGCAGCACATCTCTCAATGCTGACGCTCAAGCCGAAAGCGTTAAGTGGTTCAGCGATATAATGAAAGAAAAAGGAATCGACTTTGTATATTTTCAATATCCGACAAAAGAAAAAGAGGGCGACGGTATGCTTCCGGAAGGAGTCACGGACGGAGCAAACATAACTGCCGACAACCTTGTTGAAAGGCTTAAAAAGAGCGGTGTTAACTGCTCGGATCTGAGAGCTTCGCTGGCTCAAAAGAACAGTGACTGGTACTCGAATTTCTTTAAAACCGACCATCACTGGAAACCCGAAACAGGAGTTTGGGCTGCAGGACAAATTGTAAGCACACTTAATTCAGACTTTGGATATAAGCTTGACAGCGATATAGGCAATCTTGAAAGCTATAACATTGATGTGTATGAAAAATACTGCTTCGGCTCACAAGGAAAAATTGTGACGCTGACCTTTGCCGATCCCGAGGATATAAGCATAATTTATCCGAAAAAGAAAACAAATATTACCGTTCAGTATAATAACGACGCACCGAGCACCGGACGCTTTGAGAATGTCATATTCAATAAGAGTTACCTCAACAACACCGATTACTATAACTACTCTGCATATGCGTCTTATCTCAACGGCAATAAGGCGCTGACGCAAATAACAAACCATGACTGCAAAAACGGCAAAAAGATTCTCATTATCGGCGATTCATATAACAAATGCGTTGCCCCGTATCTTTCACAGACATTTGAGAGCACAACGCTTCTTGACAGACGTTATTTTGACGGCAGTGTTATAGATTATATTGACAAAACCAATCCCGATATTGTTATAATTGCGTACACACCAACACTTATAGGCGGTGTTGAGAGTCACACGTCAACATTTAATTTTGAATAATAACTTTACTTTTACGTTTTAATGTGATAAAATATAAAGGTGTAAAAGATACCGCTGATTAAATTAAACGGAGATGCTAATTTATGGAAAAAAAGCTTAAAGATAAAAATACAGACCTTTTCTTTGACGCAATACTTCACCTTAAATCCGTTGACGAATGCTATGATTTCTTTGAGGATCTTTGCACGGTCAACGAGCTTAAATCAATCTCGCAACGAATCGTTGTTGCAAAAATGCTTCGTGAGAAAAAAGTTTACAGCGATATCGTTGATGAAACAGGTGCAAGCACGGCAACAGTCAGCCGTGTTAACCGTTCGCTCCAGTACGGCTGCGGCGGATATGACCTTGTATTTGACCGAATGAACGGAGAAAAAGAATGAGCGGCTATAATGCGTTTGCAAACGTTTATGACAAGCTGACGGATAATATCGAATACGAAAAGCGTGCCGATTATATCAGTGCGCTTTTTGAACGTTACGGGGTTAAGGGTAAGGAGCCGATTCTTGACCTTGCCTGCGGAACAGGAAGCCTGACGATTGAGCTTGCAAAGCGCGGATATGATATGATAGGTACGGATTCGGCTTATGCCATGCTTTCTCAGGCTCAGAATAAAAAGTATTCGGAAAATGTTGATGTTCTGTTTCTTTGTCAGGATATGACCGAGCTTGATCTTTACGGAACGATCAGCGGTGCGGTCTGTATGTTGGACAGTCTTAATCACCTTGACTGCGCCGAGGATGTTGCCGAAACTATTCAAAAAGTCGGACTTTTTATGGAGCATAACGGTATATTTATTTTTGACGTGAATACAATATATAAGCACAGAGAGATTCTTGCGAATAATACCTTTGTCTATGACTGCGATGATGTTTACTGCGTTTGGCAGAACAGTCTCAACAAGGACGACAGCGTAGATATTTCGCTTGATATTTTTGAATATGAGGACGGAGCCTATTATCGCAGCACGGAGGATTTTTCGGAAAAAGCTTATCCAATAGATAACTACAAAAAATGGCTCGCCGATGCCGACTTTGAGATATTGCATATCTATGACGAGATGAGCGACCGTGATTTTAACAATAAAACTCAGCGCGCCGTGTTTGTGGCTCGGTATAATGGGTATAAGAATAAATCGGAGGAACGATAAAATGAATAAACTGGTTAGATGTATTTCAAGAGACGGTACACTTGTTATTATGGCAGCCGACACGACCGACATGGTTGAAAGATCGCAGCAGATACATAAGACGTCGGCGGTAACTTCGGCAGCTCTCGGCAGACTTCTCACAGCGTCGAGTCTCATGGGCAGTATGTTAAAGGGTGAAAACGAAAGCATTACCCTGAGAATTAACGGCGGCGGTCCGGCAGGCACGGTGATGGCTGTTTCCGACAGCAGCGGCAACGCAAGAGGTTACGTTCAGAATCCGGTTGTGGAAATTCCTCTTAATTCCAATGGCAAGCTTGACGTAGCAGGCGCGGTCGGCACAGACGGCTCGCTGACAGTTATTAAGGATCTTTGCCTGAAAGAGCCATACGTCGGTCAGATTCCGCTCGTAAGCGGTGAAATTGCAGAGGATATCACAAGCTATTATGCAATCAGTGAGCAGATTCCGTCCGTGTGCGCTCTTGGAGTTCTTGTCAATCCCGACCTTTCGATTAAAGCGGCAGGAGGATTTATTATCCAGCTCCTTCCCACGGAGATGGACGATACAATCGATGCCGTTGAACGCTGCATAAAGGATATCCCGTCCGTAACGTCAATGCTTTGTGACGGACTCAGCCCGGAGGACATTTGCCAAAAGGTTCTCAACGAATTTGAGCTTGATATTCTTGACACTTCAAAGCCGGAATATAAATGTAATTGCTCCCGCGAAAGGGTTGAGGCTGCATTGATTTCAACAGGAGCAAAGTCACTTGAAGAGCTTTCAAAAGAGGAGAACACAGAGGTCTGCTGCCAATTCTGCGACAAGAAATACGATTTCAGCGGAGAGGATATAAAAAGGCTCTTAAAATCAGCAAAGAAAAAATAAAAAGTCTGAAAAAAGTATTGACAAATTGCCTGTATTATGGTAAAGTATTCAATGTCGCTGCGGTACTGAGCAACGACGTTAGGAAGCATGGCGAATGGGAGCATAGCTCAGCTGGGAGAGCATCTGCCTTACAAGCAGAGGGTCACAGGTTCGAGCCCTGTTGTTCCCACCATGAG
>JABLTL010089441.1_pt1 | contig 59321 bp, 61 predicted proteins | sample 7160151 | NCBI WGS metagenome assembly JABLTL01 (sample SAMN14651223, study PRJNA627086) | human gut metagenome | isolation source: feces | host: Homo sapiens | reverse complement strand
AATTTAGCTTTTAATTCTTCAGCTTCACTAGCAGGAATTCCTTCTTTAACATTTCCACCAGCATCAGCGATATCTTTAGCTTCTTTAAGACCTAATCCAGTAACTTCTCTAATTACTTTAATAACTTGTAATTTTTGAGCACCAGCAGCTTTTAATACTACAGTCTTAACTCCACTTCCTGCATTGTCTTCTTCAACAGCAGCTGGAGCAGCAGCAACAGCTACAGCACTTGGATCAACACCAAATTCTTCTTTCATCATATCTAGTAATTCTTTAACTTCAAGAATAGTTTTTTCTTTTAAAGCTTCAATAATTTCTTTGTTTTCAATCTTTGCCATATTAATTATTTCCTCCTTCTTCTAACTTTTCAGCATATAGATTTAATGCAATACTTAAATTTCTTACATGTTCAATTAAGCCACCAGCAAACATTGTAAGTAATCCTTCCATACTTGGAATAGTTGCATATTCAGCAATGATTTTGCTATCAGCAAATTCTGAATCAATATATCCTACTCTAACTTCAAGAGCTGGATGTTCTTTAGCAAACTTACTAACAACTTTGATTGGTTCAATAATAGAATCAGCAAAAAGATAAGCATTTGGTCCTTCCATGTAATCATTTAATTTAATATTCTTCTTAGTTAATGCAATATTCATAAGAGTATTTTTATAAATTTTTACATCAGAATTAACTTTTCTTAAACTTCTTCTTAACTCTGCAAATTCACTAACTGTTAAACCTTGATAATTTAATAACAAGAATGTTTTAGAACTATCTAATTTTTCAGTTATTTCATTTACAACAGCTTCTTTTTGTTTAAGTATCTCTTTACTTGCCATATAGTCTCCTTTCATAAATTAAAAAGTTTCCTCATGACAAGGAAACTCATAATAATCGTCATTATTTATTGTTTCCTCGGTAAGATTTACTTCTATACTTACTGTCTTTGGTCACTTCACGAATTAGATTATACAATATTATTTTTAAAATGTAAACCCCTTTTTTAAAATTATTTGTTATCAGTAATAATAATATATGGATTAGTAGAACTTCCATCTCCTTTTAAATATTCAGCATTAGAAGCAAGTGTTATAACAGGACGTACATAAGTCTCTATACTCGCATTACTTCCTATAGTTAAATAATAATTATTAGGTGCCTGAAAATAATTGTTACCAAATAACGAACCATTAACTAATTGACTATAATTAAAGGATCTTAAAGGAGACATTGTATAAAATCCTTCCCTATAAGGAGCAGATGTGGAACCATCTTTAAGTAAATATAATTCAGGAAGAGTAATTAATCCAATAGGATATTTCAATTTAGCTTTATTATTATTAACACTAAATCTATCAGTAATATTTGTACAATAAAGATCATTATTTAAATTATAATTTTTAAATTTTAAAGTTTCGTAAGCTGCACCAAAAGAAGTACAATTACTTTTAGAATCCCAATTACTATAATCAATAATAGTTCTATCATTACAATAAACACTATCTTCCAAATAATCAGAAAAATTTAATAATTTTTGTTCGAACCAATTATCAATATATTTTTTTATTGATGAATCATCTTTATTAACATCATTATACAGCATAGAATTCAATGCATCTTCAACACTATTTCCATTTTTCAAGGTTATATAGTATAGATGCCAATCATCACCATCATATTCAAAACCAGTAATATAATATATTTCTCCATTTTTACAAGTTTCAGAATCACTTAAACAAGTATAATGTCTATTTTTAACATTGCCTGGATAAGCGGCCTTAATCTCTTTTATGTCATCCTTTAAAGTATATACACCATTCTTATAATCAAAACTAGTAGAATATTTAAATGTATAAGATGACCCTTGAACATCAATCATTTTTTTATAAGTGTACTTGTATTTTTCCGTTTCACTTTTGTTATACATATAGCCAACATATCCAAGAGAATTATAGTTTTCATTAAACATTGATTTGCCTATTGATTTAATAGAATTATCATTTGAACAAGTTAAATTACCTTCAGAATCAATAGTTTCACCATTATATATTAATCTAACTCCACCGGTATCAGTAGTTCTTAACATTTGCCAACAATAATTACCAAATACAACATTATTTTTATTTAATATTTGTTTTACTTCATCATCAGTTGTTGCCCTATAGTAATATATAGGTCTATCACCTACTTCATTATAAGAATCACTATGGTTTCCTTTATATATTTTAACAAGTTGATTATTATTATAATCATCTTTTAAAACATCATAAAGTGACGAATAAGAAGAACTACATATTTTTTCATCATCATTACATTTACAATATTCTTTTGAATCATAATTTTCATCAGTTACATATTCAAATGTACCATCTTCATTTAAACCACAAAATAAATATGTTTTCTCATTTCCATAAACACCTGTTTCAGAATCTAAATAATATGTAACATATCCTTTACAATCAGAACCTTTATATTTAACCGTGCCAATATATTTATCTGAATTATTTTGAAGATCTTGAAGACAAACTGTTTTTTTATCATTTACAGGAGTACTATAACTTTTTGGACATATCTTAGTTTGGTCAATTGAAGAATTACAATAATCTTCAACAAAAAGATTAGCTGCTTCTTTTATTTCACTTTCTTGAACATGCATTGCTTTAATAACATTCTCATTGTAAATTTTAATAACAGCTGGAACTGCCATTAATGTAAGAATTGCTATTATAGCAATTACAGCAAGTAATTCTATTAATGTAAAACCTCTTTTATTTTTCATATCTTCACCTATTATAAGTATAGCACAATAAAACTATATTACAATTAAAAAAGTAAAGATTACTCTTTACTTTTTAGCTATTATTACTTCTATTTTAGTAGTTCTAGATGAATATGTAAGTTTCAAGTCGCTTCCTGTTACCATTACTGGAACTTCATATGTACCTGGCTCTAAATCTGATAAATCAACATATGCTTTTATATCTTTAGAATCTAATTTATTAAGTACTGATTTAACGCCTTTAACAACTACATTTACTTTAGTATCACTAGCATTCTTAGCAAGTGGTTTATATTTAGTTGTATCTAAATGTTCAAATACAATTGGTATATTTTTAAACTCTTTAGATGTTTCACCTTCCATTTTAACTTTAATAGTTACTGCCGTATCAGACATTGATCTAACACCAGTAGGTTTAACTATTGTTTCTTGGAACGTCTTATCTTTGCTAAGTCCATTTACATCTATTTCTACTTCTATTTCACTAATATCTTTAAGTACATCTTCTTCACCATATAATGTTACAGTAGTTACATTTGAAGTTATTGAACTAATAGCACTTCCACTAGCAACTTCTCCAACTGGAACAACTTTAACCGGAACAGTCTTACTTGGACTTGATATTACAACAGTAGCAGTTATTGTACCTGGAACTATTTCTATATCTTTAATTTCTGTACCTTTTTCATCATAAGCAATTAACTTAACATTTTCTAAAGTATATGTACCAGCACTATTAGCATTTAATGCATTAACATCAACTAACGCTTTAACACTAGCAACCTTTTCTAATTTTTCTTTATATGATTTAATAATTACTTCATCTCTATCAAGCTTAATAGAACTTATTACAAGTGTACTTCCTAATTTATCTTTATTTAATATATCAGTAGTAACTGTACGAGAAGCACTGACTTTAGGATATATAACTATTGTAGCCCTTGATGGATCTACTTTATAATCTAACGATTTAATTGGATTATTATATTTAATATTAACTTTATGAGTACCAGCAGATAAACCAGTTAAATCAAGTGTTAATTTGTGATCTCCTAATTGTTCTGCTAAGTATAAATCACTCTTCCTTCCCATAAGTACTATATCAGCACTTTCAGGAATACCTTCAACCACATATGCTTCTTCATTATATTCAGCAACAACAGGTTGATTAGATAAAACTATTGCTTCAGTTTCAACTAAATTAATAACTTTTCTATCTACTGCAAAGAAAGCAGCAAATGCACAAATTAATGAAACATATATTAATGTATTAGGCTTATTTAAAAACTTATCTAAATTTCCATTTCTATTACTTAGTTTATCACCAATAAAGTAAACTGCTTTAGATATTGGCGTTACAAGTAAAGCATCTATTACTTTATAAAGCATTTTAAATAATCTAGCGAAGAACTTACCTATTTTCTTAAGCATCTTTTTCATCTTCATCACCTTCGCTTTCTATAGTATCAGCTTCATAGAATGTTTCTTTCTTTGGTTGTAACTCTTCTAATAATAACATTCTAGCATCATCTAATGATAAATTATAATGTAAATCACTTTGAATAGCGATTGATATTCTACCAGTTTCTTCACTTACAATTACTGAAATACAATCTGAGATTTCACTTATTCCAAGAGCAGCTCTATGACGAGTACCTAACCTCTTAGAAATATTTGGATTTGAACTTGTTGGGAATACACTTCCAGCACAAGTAATCTTATCTCCTTGAATAATCACACCACCATCATGAAGTGGATTATTCTTCCAAAATATAGATATTAATAACTCACTTGTAATATCAGCATATAACTTAGTAGCTGGTTCTATATATTGAGCTAAACTATAATCTCTCTCTATAACTATTAATGCACCAATTTTATTTTTCTTTAAATAATCTAAAGCATTAACTATTTCATAAACCATCTTTTCTCTTTCATCTACTGTTAATGTCTTGTGTCTACCAAGCAATTGACTTCTACCAATACTTTCAAGAGCATTTCTGATTTCTGGTTGAAATATTATAATCAACGCTAAAGGTCCCCAAGAAATTACATATTCAAGAATAATACCAACAGTATTTAAATTTAAAAAATCACTCAAGAATTTTAATAATACTATTATTATTACTCCCTTAAATATTAATGTTAACTTAAAATTATTTCTAGAATACTTTAATAATTCATAAAACATGAACCACACAACAGCAATATCTAGTATCTTAGCTGCTATTTTCAATATAGTTGTATATATCATTATCGATACCTCCATCTATTAAAATATTATACACTATTTAATAATCTATTTCCATATTTTTAAAATATATTTACAAATAAAAATATGATAAAATATTATTATGAATAAAAATGAATTAAGAAAAATTTATAAAAATATTAGAAATAATATAAAAGATAGAAACACTCAAAATGAAATTATTTTTAATAAATTAATTAATCTAGAAGAAATTAAAAATATAGACACAATCTTAATATATGTATCTTTTAATAACGAAGTAGATACTTTAAATATTATTAAGTATTTTCTTAAAAAGAAAAAAATTGCTGTTCCAAAAGTTAATAGTGATGAAATGGATTTTTATTATATAGAATCCCTTAAAGACTTATCTCAAGGATCATTTAATATTTTAGAACCTACTACTAATAATAAAGTGACTAACTTTAATAACTCTATTTGTATTGTACCTGGATTATGTTTTGATAAAGAAAATTACAGACTTGGTTATGGTAAAGGATATTATGATAAGTTTTTATCAAATAAAAATATTTATACAATCGGTTTATCTTACAAAGAAACAATTATCAAAAAGTTACCAATAGATAAATATGATATTAAACTTGATAAAGTAATTCAATAAAAAAGCAACACTAGTTGCTTATTTATTTTGTACTAATAATTTAATAGCTGTCTTCTCTTTGCCATCTATAACTACATCATAGAAAGCAGGAGTACACATTAAATTCATACCAAGTGGTGCTACAAAACCTCTAGCAATAGAAATTGCCTTAATAGCTTGATTTACTGCCCCAGCTCCTACAGTTTGTATTTCTACTTCACTACATCCCTCTCTAAAAGAATTAGCAATACTTCCAGCAACCTTTTGAGAAATACTTTTACTTGAAACTTTTATTATATCCATTTCTTTCACCTCATTAATTTATATGAATATTAAACAAAAAAATACTAAAGAATTAATCTTTAGTATTTTTATTTATTTTCTTCTTCTTTATTTCTTTAAGTACTACTTTCTTTTTAGTAGTTTTCACTGGAGCTAAACCAAATATAGAAGTTAATGCATTATCAAGTCTTGGATTTCTAATTAATATAGTTAATAAAACTTCAAGTAAATTTACTAAACCAAAAGCCATTAAATAGTATCCTAAAATCATATTAGCAGCAGCATACTTAGCAAATATAGGAGATACTGTTAATAAACCAATAAGTATTAATAAAATAACAGTTATTGTTTTAGGATAAAAATTGATATCTTTATTTTTTAACATATGAACCAAATAATAACTTTTATTTAATATGATTGATAATGAATAAATAGATATGACCAAAGCCATTATCAATGCATCATTTCCAAAAAAAGCATGTACAAGTACAAAGGTAGCAACCATTACATTAATTAAACCCAAAAATAAATATTCATAATTACCAACTCTTCTATTTAAAAAATATGCAACTAAAGAGAAAAATCCAAACATAAAAAATAATACTGGAGAATATTCCATAGGATTTAATATTTCAACTTCAGGAAAACCTATCAATATATATCCCATAACAACATATATACAATAAAGCATTAAATCTATTCCTAAAAATGTTTTATCTAATTCTTTTATTACTACTTTATTCATTACACACCTTCTTATTCTAAAGTTAATTCTATATCATTTAAAAGAATAAGTCAACGCAAAATAAAAGAATAGTTATTAACTATTCTTCATCGTTTTCTTCTTTATCTCTATAACCAAAGAAATTATATTTTTCATCAAAGAATACATATATTATTTTAAGAAGTGCAACTACTGGAGTAGCAATTACCATTCCAAAAATACCAAATAAATATTCAAATATCATTAATGATAAAATAATAGTTATAGGGCTTAAATTAAGTTTCTTACTCATTACTAAAGGTTGTAATACATTTCCATCTATAGTTTGAACTACAGCAATAAATACTAATGTTAAAATACCTATTAATGGACTTTGAGTAAATCCAATTGCACCTGCAACTGCAGCACCCATATAAGGTCCAATATATGGAATTAAGTTAGTAATAACACATACAATTGCTACAAGAACTGGAGCATTTAAACCTATTATAGAGAAACCTATTAATGAAGTTATAAATAATAACAATGATAACCATAAAGTTCCACTTACAAAAGAAAATAATGAATCATCTAATTGTTCCATTAAATATTTAACTTCTTTTCTAGATTTCTTAGGAAATAAATTAATAAATCCAGCACTAACTTTATCAAAATCAAATAATATATAGAATCCTAAGATTAAACTTAATACTATTTTACCTATTCCACTAGCTAATGATGAAACAACTGTCATAGCCATTTCTGGTATATTAGTTTGAATATCATGAGCAAATGTTTCTATTTTGCCTAAAAATGAAGTTTTTATTCCATCTAAATTTTCTAAACTTAAATTTGATAATTTAATAAATACATTATCTATCCATCCTTTAACATCTTCTACCATTTTAGGAACAGATGAAACCATTTCAGATATTTGAGTACCAAGTGATGGTATAGTAAATGCAAATAAAGCATATAACACAGCTATTAATAATAAATATGCTATCACTACACTAAGTGTTCTCTTTATCCCCTTATCAGTAAGTTTCTTTACTAAAGGATTAAGTAACCAAGCAATAAACCATCCAATAAATAATGGAGATATTATTGAAAGTATTTTGCCTACAAATGATAATATATGCCACTCTTTAAATATTAATCCAAGTACATATATTAATACTATTGCAAATAATATATACATTATTTTTAAGATCTTATTACCAGTACTAACTAACTCATTAATTTTTTTAGTATTAACTTTTTTTTCTTCATCTTTTTTGAATCTTTCAATCATACATTCCACTCCTATCATCATAATAATAACATACTTTCTATTAAAAAAATAGTTCAATTTTAGAACTATTTTCCCTCTGATAATGTTTTTGACATCTTTTGCATATAATTCATAATGTCTTTTTCATATTTCTTATAAACTAGACACGCACCTACACCTGAAGCAAAAGCTATCATATTTCCTAAAGTTTTAATAATATCACGCTCCTTTGATATTATTATTTATTATTTCTAAAATTTTATACGTATTTTAAATATGTATTTCTATTTGCTCCATAATTAGTAAGAACTGATTTATTAAGTGAATCTATGCTTCCAAGTATTATCAGTGAACTTTTAGCACGAGTAACTGCTGTATATATTAATTTATTATAAAACATTCTATTAAAACTACGAGCAAGTATTATTACAACATTAGCATATTCACTTCCTTGACTTTTATGAATACTAACTGCATAAGCAAGATTAAATTTATCAAATTCACCGCTCTTATATTCAACTATATTGCCAGAATAATCTATTTCAACAACCATCTTTTTATCAAGATAATATATGTCTCTTATATATCCTATATCACCATTATATACGTTATTGTCTACATCATTTACTAGTTGTATAACTTTATCATTAACTCTATAGTATTTATCTCCAATAACAAATTTCTCACTATTAGGATTAAATATATCAGCCATCATACTATTTAAACTATCTATTCCATTTAGCCCTTTATACATTGGCGCAAGTACTTGAAAGTTTTCACTATGAATACCTTTTTCTACTGCTTTATTAACTATCTCACTAAGATATTTCTTAATGTCATCATCATTACTTTCAATAAATTTAAAATCGCTATAGTTAGTTGGAAACTTATCAAAATGTTTTCTATTTTTAATATCATTTGCTAAATATGTTATATAACTTCCTTCTTTAACTCTGTAAATAGTATTTAAATATTTATTTTTAATAGTACTAATATGTAATAAATCATTAAGTAAGTCTCCAGGACCTATAGAAGGAAGTTGATTAGCATCTCCTACTAATATTAATTTAACATTTAATTTAAGCCCTTTAAGTAATGATGAAAATAAGAATATGTCTATCATAGAACTCTCATCTACTATTACTACTTTTTCTTGAGATTTATTATATTCATCTATTAAGAAAGATTCTGTTTCTTTATTCCATTTTAAAAATTTATGTATTGTATAAGCAGGGGCTCCTACACTCTCAGCCATTCTTTTACTAGCTCTACCAGTTGGTGCAAGTAAAGCTATATCTTCATGATTTAAATCAAGTATATCTTTTAAAATCATAACGATTGCTTTAATAATAGTTGTTTTCCCAGTACCAGGACCACCAGTTATTATAAAGAAATTATTTAATATTGCTCCCTTAATAGCTTCTTTTTGATCATTATTAAATGTAATAGAATTTATCTTTTCATATTCGCTTATATATGTATCAATTTTATCAGGTTTAATAGTATTTTTAATATCATTAATTCTATTTATATCCATAAGAATAGATTTTTCAGTATTATAAAAGTCACTTAACGTAACATACTCATTAAATAAAACTATTTTTGCTTTTAATGCTAAACTATCTATATATTTAAGATATTCTTCTGCTGCAAATACACCTTTAAAGCATCTTTTCATTTTAATAAATAGTTCATCTTTAAGTACTAACGTATCTCCTGTTTCATAACAAGTAGTATATATATTATGAAGAATTAGTGCTTCTATTCTTCTTTTATCCATTTCATCATTATCTTTTAAAAACATAATATCTAGTTTATCAAAAGTAATATGTTCTACTAAATCATATATATTTTCTTCTATTTTATTTTGAAGATTACTTCCATATATTGTTATTAAATCTATAGCTTCACGTACACTAAATCCATAACCGTTTAATTTAAGTATTAAATCTTGATTATATTCATTTTCTAATATTTTATCATGCATACGTCTTGCTTTAGTTATAGTCATTCCACTAACTGTAGCGATTTCTTCAGGAGCTTCTTTAATTGTTATAATTGTATCTGTTCCGAATCTCTCAACAATACGTTTAGCTGTCTTAAGACCAATTCCTTTAAACATTCCACTGCTTAAATATAATACCAAACTATCCAAATCACTTGGTGCTTTTATTTCATAATTTAAAACTTCAAATTGACTTCCATATTTAGGATGTTCTACAAGTCTACCATATAGTATATAATCAACATCAGGATTAACTTCAGCAAAATTACCAGTAAAACCAATAACTTTATTAACATACTCACTCATCTCATCATCATTAGTTTCACGTACTTTAAAAATACCAACTTTATATGGTCCATTATTACTCTCATAAATAATTTTTCTAATATTTCCTAATATGTATTTCTTCATACAAATTATATTAACACATTATTAAAAAAATAGACATAATAAAAGAAAAAATATCTCTATTTTTTCTTAATATTTTTAATTAAATTTTTATGATAGAAAAGTATATACACAATAATACCAATAAAACTCATTATTAAACCTACTATTTTAAATGGTGCTTTGTATTCAATAACTATATTATGTTTTCCTTTAGATATTTTAAATCCAACGTAAGCTATATTTACTTTTTCATAATCTATTTTTTTATTATCAACTTTAATAGTAAATCCTTTATCATATGGAAGTGTTGTTACAAAGTAACCATCTTTTTCTGTTTCAACTGATGCGTATATTTTATCTCCTTTAGTTTTAGAATCAATGTCTACCTTAGTAACTTTTTTATTTATATCTCTGATATCATTATAATCCATATAATATATTTTTAGATTATCTATTTTATACATTCCTTTTGAGAATGTAACTTCTACTTTATTAGAAGTATCTCCAGATATTACATAATTAAATGTAGTGTTTCCATTATAGTATTTCCACTCTCTACAAGTAAGTTTATTAGTATTACCATTTATATTTACTAGTAAGTCCCCTACTTTACAAGACTGAGGTTCTAAATTAAAACTTACAAATAATATTTTATTACGAGCAACTTCTGGTATATCTATTAACATTCTACTATTATCTTTTTTAACAGTTATTCTATCCCCATTATTTATGATACTAGGATCCATATATTTAATATCACTTTGTCTAATAAATGTTTCTTTAATACTAGTTTTAAACTCATTATTAGTTTTTTCATTAACAACTACATTATTTAATAATATTTCATTGTTATATGGAAATGACTTCTTACTAAAATCAGTTTTATTATAGTAGTTATAACTTACATACATAAATGGAAGAACATCAGTATTTTCATAAAGTTTTGTATCCCCTATTTTATCTATTTCCTTATAACCAGTTATATCAACATTATCACCAATAAAGTATCTATTGTTTGAAAACATCAAATACATTAAATCTTTATTAGCACTTATTATTAATCTATTTCTAGATTGCATAGGTACTTCAAATGTATCAAACATAAATAAATTATAGTTAGCATTTCCAGTAGATGAATATAAGTAATCAGAATATATATTTAAATTACCATATATATTATTAACATTTTCTAATTTTAAATTATATAAAGTTGTATGATCATACCCTTTAGGTATTTTCTTTATTAATTTTTCTTGATTAACATTTTCACTAGAATTTATATCTTTTCTTGACACTAATGTATCTTTACTATTACCAGCACAAGAATATATAACTAGTAAAACTATAGTTAAAACTTTAAATAAATATTTAGTATTTGTTTTAGTAGCAATAATTATTAAAGTCAAACTAAATATAAAATCTATATAGAAATAATTTCCATAACTACTTTTACCAACATATATTAAGAATAATACTGCCAAAGAAGCAATAACTAACTTTCTTAAATCTATCTTTTTAGTACTTATCTTATCAAACATATAAGATATTACTAAAGTATATAAAGGTAAGAACGGTATTAATACTTTAGCATCTATATACATAGTTCCATTTAATAAATAATTAATAATTGGAAAAATAATAAGAGATGATAAACAAATTAACAAAAATCTATTCTCACGTTTTTTATCAAAAAACAAATTAATTAATGCAAGTAATGAAATAGATGTAAGACCTACTCCATAAGCATTATACATTAAATATTTAACATTAATTCTAGGAACCAATAAATCACTTAAACTTATATTTATATCATTAGGTAATCTTCCTATTAATATCGCATAAAATGTTGGTACTAATAGAATGCAAGATATAAGTATCGCAATCATTATCGGAATTAAAAATCTAAAGCCATCTTTAAAGAATGATTTTACAGTTATCTTTTTATTAAGTTTAATATATTTATAAACGCCATATATAACTATTGATATAATAGCTGGTATACTATAGTAATAACTCATTAATATAATTAATACTGTTGAAATACATAGTAATTTACTATTATCTTTTTCAAAATATTTATCTACTCCAATTAAAGCAAGTATTAAAAAAGGCATATAATTCATAAACATAATATGTCTATGAGAATGAAATAATAATGGACTAGCCGTTAAAAATACAACACTAGATAATAAACTAACATTCTCATTAACTTTATTTCTTCTAAGAAAATAATAAAATAATATAACACTAGAATATACAAGTAATATACTTGATATTTGTATATAACTTTTCATACTAATAAATGGTAAGAAATATGAAATAATTATAACAGGATTAAAAAGTCCATAATAACTATAATTATATATATTTTGTCCACTTCCTAAATTCAGAGCGAAATCTGGAAATATATTTAATGTTCTATAAAATAAACTTCTAAAGTATTCAGGTATTACTGAATGTTGAGTATTCCAATCTAATATGCTTCCATATAATGTATTATTTCTTAATATAAAAATTATTATACCTATAAATATAATAGTAATAACTAACAAATTAATTTTGTCCTTCTTATTAATTTTTTCCATAACAAATCACAACAACATTTTACATAAATACATTAAAAAAGTCAATCAAACTAAAAAGACTATTTCTAGTCTTTACTTAACACCACCAACAGCAACATAGCTGCTTTTAGAAGTTTTAACTCTACCATAACTTCCATTATTAAAGAAATATTTAAATTCAGCAGGTTCATCGTCATAATTAGTAATTATGTATAATACTCCATTACTTACTCTAACAGATTCTATTTCTTGATTAGTAGCCCCATCTTCAAACCAAGTCCTATAATACTCACTAACATTAGTTAGTTCTTTTATTTCATCATTTTTTATAGAGTATACTTTATCATATGTACCATCATTTATAACAAAATATTTATATTCACTATCTTCACCTTTTAGTTCTACAAATTTATATTTTTTGCAATTATCATTGAAATTTTTAACATCTTTTTCATTTAAATGATCATAAGTATGTGTTTCATATAACACCTTATTATTTGTATTTAGTATTTTATATCTTAAAAAATTATTTTCGTAGGTAATTATATATTTGTATCCTTTCAAAATATCAATATCATTACTGCATATAATATTTTTTTCAAGAGGTAACACTTCTTCTTTGTCATTATCATCTTTTTTAGTATTGTCATCTTGTTTGTTATCTTTTAATTCATTATTATCAGTAACTTTATTAAACTTAGTATCATAAACAATATAACCACACAATCCAACTAAACATAATACTAATACTATAACTACTACAATTAATTTTTTGTTATTACTTTCCATTTTTACACCTCACTACATATCTGCATATAATTCTTTGTCATAAGTATAAGCATTAGTGCTTACTTTCTCTCTGCTATAACTTCCATCTTTAAATACATATTTATACTCAATTACCGAATTATCAACAAACATTATAGCATACAAATCACCATTTTGAATTCTTACATTACTAACAGTTTCTTTTGTATTTTTATTATAAAATTCATCAATAGTACCATTATAACCATATACATCATCTAAATCTAATATTTGAGTAAAAGTATTATTCTTAATATAATAAATTTTTTCTCCAAAACCTTCATATATATGCATTTTAAAATATACTTTATCTTTATCAATAGAATTTAATTTAGTCATAGTAAGATTTAAATCATTACATTTAACTTTCTTTCCAAAATAATTATTTTCAAGATCAAAAATATCACTATATTTAAAAGTATAAAGTATATCACCCTTTTCATCTGTTATTTTTAAAATATATTCCTCATATTTACTAACCACGTAATATTTATATTTCTTACCATCAAGACTAGTTTCACATTGAAGAAGTTTATCTTTATCTTCATCTTTTTCAGTATTAACTACCTCATCTTTTTTATCATCGTGATTGTTATTTTCTTTATTATTATCTAGTTGATTAGTAACATTACTCTTATCAAAAAATTTATAATATACAATGTAACCACTTAAAGATATAACACAAACAAGTAATACTCCTATTAAAATTTTTAACCCCTTACTTTCATTCATAAAACACACCTCTATTCTATGAAATATTTTATCAAATTCTATTTTTAAATACAATATTCTTTATAAAATAAATCAGGTATGATAAAATTAATATGGTGAAGTAAATGAAAGATAAATTAACATTCAAATTAACAGAAGATGGTATAACAAAAGAATATTTTATTATCAAAATGATTACTAATAAAGATAATAATAAGAATTATATAATCTATACAGAAAATAATGATAATAAAGACATATACGCATCTACTTTTGAAATAAATGATAATGAATTAAAATTACATGAAATTGAAAATGATGATGAATGGGATTATATAGATAGCATATTATCTAATATAGGAGAAGAATAATGAATGCGATAAGATTTATAGTAGATGATTATGATAATGTATTAAAATGTGTATGTACTCATGATATTAGTGGTAGTGAAGTTGATACAATTGAAATGGAACCCGGAAGACTTAATTCACTATTAAGACTATTTGCTGATGAATATAAACAAATAGATGAAAAAATTAATAAAAATGCAATAATTCTAACTTTCTATGATGTTGATGATGATGCACTTACAGAACTAGTTAGAATGTCAAATGAATATAGACAAAAACTAGAAAGAATAAGAGCTAAAGCACATCAAGAAAGAAGATATCAAACTGAAACTATTGATTATACTTGTGATAAAGAATATGTAAAAAGGAAAAACAAAACAGTTACAAGAAAAAAAAGTAATAAAAAAACTGTAATAGCTACATTCGCAGCATTTACACTATCAACTGTAATGTTATTATCTGTAACGTCTAAAGCTGAAACTAAAGTTACAAATAACGGAGATATAAATCCTCAAGTAAGCTATGCACAAAATATTGAAATTGATGATGATATTAATAAAGAGTTTACAGTAACAACTCCACCAATAGTGGATATTAAAGAAGAAGTAAAAGAAACAACCCCACCTACTACGGTTGAAGAAGTACAAGAAGAAAAAGTAAATCCATTTACTTTAGAAACAGAAGATTTAACCGGAAGTGAAAAATATCAAAATGCTAAAGAAAATTATTATGATTTAATAGAAAAATATGCAAATGAATATGGTCTTGATCCAATGGTAATGTTAGCTCTAGCAACACAAGAAAGAGGTGTTCACTCTGAAACCGTTGATTCAGGTGGCGGACTTGGATTATTTCAAATACAAATTGAAGGTGGATGGAATTGGAATAATGAAAATGTTTCAGCATTCAATTTTAGAACTAACGAAGAAGAAACAGTTACAATAACTAAAGAAAAAGCAAGTACTTTAGAATATAATATAAAATATGGATGTATGTTATTTCAAAATGCTCTTAGAGAACAAAATTATAATGTACCAAGAGCTATTCAATGTTATAACTATGGAAGTACATACATGGATCAAGTAATCAGTGAATGCTGCAGAGATACAGGATATAGTCGTAGTGATATAAGCGACCCTACTAATCTGATATGGACAAACTATAGAAGTGTTATTAAAAATGGTGATGATAGATACTTAGAAAATGTTCTTAGATATCTTCCAAATGATACACAAATAGAATTTAAAAAACCATCAGGTGAAACTATAACAATGACATTCGAAAATGAAACATTTAACGATAATATGAAAAGATAAAAAAATACTTAAGTTTAATCTTAAGTATTTTATTTTAGTTCTAACTTTTTATCTTTACTTGATAAAATATCTTTTACTTCTTTTACTCTAGCATATGGAACAACTACAACATCATATTCCCAAGAATATAAATTATCATCATCTAAACTTTCAGGGTCTATATTAATAGACTTATATATTAATCTTTCTTGTAAATTAGTAGCAAAAGTTTCACCAGACTTTGTATAATAATCCATTCTTGATATAAGAGCAGTCTTAACTCCACTATCAGATATATGTCTTACTAGAGATAATCTTGATATACTATCATATTGTTCTTTAGTTAATTCCAAATATTTCATAAAATCCCCCACACATTTAAGATTTCTAAGTCCTTAAATAATTTTTTAATTTTCTTATCACCCAAATAATGAAAAAATTGAGTTACTAATATCAATATTATTTAAATCATATTTGTTTTTTAGTAAATCTATAACTTTATCATTATAATTCATATAATTACACCTTACAATAATATGGCGTCCATGATTGGAATCGAACCAACGACCTATCGCTTAGGAGGCGATTGCTCTATCCTACTGAGCTACATGGACACATAATTATTGTAACACAAAAAAAGACTAGTAACTAGTCTAAATTAATTTATAAAAAGATAATAATGCATAACATAAATTAGCTTTAACTTCAAATCTAAAAAATTCATAAAAACTAACTAATTTATCACAAATACTAACTATCTTAGATTCTTTATATTTAGGTTTAATTCTAGTAATTGGATACATATGTGTAAGTATTATATCTTTTTCAACTTCGTTTATTTCAAAGTACTTAGAAGCATTAACAAGTGCTTCTTTAGGATGAGTCTTTAAGAAATCTTTGTATCTACTATCAGTTTTACTTAAATCATCAGTAGTAAAGAAATCATGCATAAGAGCACCTCTAGTACAAGAAATATAATCTAACCCCATTTTTGAAGAGATAAAAAAACTCATTTTAGCGACCCTATTTATATGATTAAGTCTATTATCACCATGATGTATTATAGACTTAAGCTTTCTAAACTTATTAACACTATAAAATTCGCTATAGATTTCATAGTATAAGCCTTTATCATAATTCATTTTTTATTACCACACCTTATTAATTTTAAATCCATCTAGGAATATACAAGTTTCTTGTAAATCCTTCCATATACTTTTTATACTCATCTATAATAGTTTTTACTATTATACCAATAACATCAGTTTCTTTTTTAGAAACTTTTAGAGATGTTAAAGCGGAAGTAAGCAAAGTTTTAAACTCCCTGTCGTCAATATATCTAGCAACTGCTTTATTAAGCATACCTACTTTTTTCAAAGCAGATTTGTCTGTAATATCGATTCTAAATATATAAGACTGAAAAATAGTTATTATTTTATCAGTCATATAGTCAAGCTCACTAAACTCTTCATTTATTATTCTATAGTAATCAGAACAATATTTTAATACAACTTTATTATCTAAATAACTATTCTTCATTATTTCACCACAAGTCTTATTATATCATTAAATGTAACATAAAGCATTAAAAGAATCATTAAAGCAAATCCAACATAATTTAATATTGCTTCTAAGTTCTCACTAGATTTTCTTTTTGTTATCTTTTCTATTAATAATATTAATACTCTACCACCATCAAATACTGGAATTGGTATTAAGTTAATAATTGCTACATTAATACTTAAATATGCCGTTAAATATAATAATGTATTTATTCCTTGAGATTTAACAGAATCTACAAGTGAATATATTCCAACTGGTCCACTAAGACTCTTAACTGGAACTTCACCAGTAAATAAATTACCTAATATTTTAAATATTGTTTTAAAGTTTGTATAGAATCCTTCAAATGCATATATTACCGCATTTTTAAATCCTTTATAGTAAGTTGTTCCACTTGATTGTATACCAAATACTTTAACTTCTTGTCCTTCTACTTCTTGTACTTCAGGAACTAAATTATATTCTTTAATGTCTCCATTACTTTTTTCTACTTTAAATATATATTCATCTTTTAATTTTTTAGCAGATGCTTCTAATAAGAAATCATCCCAAGTGTTTATTTTAACACCATTGACTTCAAGAATCTTATCTCCACTTTCAAGTCCAGCTTTTTCTGCAGCCATTCCTTCAACAACTTTATTAATCACTGGTTCACTAACAGGTCTACCATAAAGAAGTCCACTTACAAAGAATAAGAAAATAGCTAAAAAACAGTTAAATAATATACCATTTATTAATACTAAAAGTTTTCTTCCAAAGCTCTTATTCTCAAGTACTTGATTTTTCTTAATAGCCTTGTTACTAGGATCTTCTTTTTCAGCCATAGAAACAAATCCACCAATTGGAAAAGCTCTTAAAGAATAAGTTGTTTCGCTCTTTTTAGGCTTATATTTTAATAGTTGAGGTCCCATACCAAGAGAAAACTCATCTATATAAACTCCACCTTTTTTTGCCGCAATAAAATGTCCAAATTCATGGACAATTATTATTACACTTAAAATTATAAACAATATCAATAACGTTATCAAGAAATTCATTTTATCCCTCCTAGAAGAATGTTATTGCAAAAGTAAATGCTAATATAGCAAATAATAAACTATCTACTCTATCTAATACTCCACCATGCCCTGGCATGATATTACCATAATCTTTAACACCATATTTTCTCTTAACTGATGAGAAGAATAAATCCCCAAATTGAGCCATAACAGATAAGAATAAAGATATTAAGCATACTGATAATAAATTAGCATCAATTTTAATGAATGTTATAAAATATATAACACCAATAAATGTACCAAAGAAGGTACCACCTAAAGCTCCTTCAACTGTTTTATTAGGACTAATTTTAGGACATAATTTAATCTTTCCTAATTTAGTTCCAAAGAAATGAGCAAATGTATCTGTCATAAATGTTACTAACATAATGTATACTAAATAATCTAAACTCATATTTCTAATAGTAATTAAGAAATTAAATGCAGTTCCTAAAAAGAATACACCACCTAATAGATAGAATGCATCATCAGCATCAAATTCTTTTCTATCAGGATAAAATAACAATGGTAGTAAGCAACACAACATAACAAGTGATAAAGATCTATAATCGATTTTAAATGTATAACTATTAGATATAGATGACATCATCAAAATTATAAAAGCAACCATTGATAAACACTTTACTATTAATGGTAACTTTTTTTCTTTTTCACGAACTAATAAGAATTCGTTAAAACCAATTACTCCTATAACACATGCTCCTATATAAAACCAATAACCACCTAAAATCAATAATGGTACTACAATAATCAAAGCTACTATAGCACTAATTACTCTTTTTTTCATATACTTCACCATATCAATTATAACACGTTAGATATATATAAACAAGAAAAAAAGAGTAACTCACATTACTCCTTCACATAATTTTTTAATTACATCTTCATTATATACAAGTGTCGAATCTTTATACTTACCACACCATTCAGCATTAAGCTTTAACTTAGTATATTTTTTATCACAACTATTATTCTCATACTTAGAATAAATTATTTCATTATCTTTTTCTATTAAGCAATAAAATTGCATATCATCTTCTTCATCATAATACCAATCATATACACCTTTTACTTCATTAAATTCAGGAAAAACAACTAAATAGTTATTATCTACCATAATCTCATTATCTTTTTTATCAACTAATTTTTTGTACACTGTCTTTCCATATAAAGAAGCAACATACACAGCATCATTTACTGCTTTATTGTCTTTCATTGCTTCAACCATTTCACTTGTATAAATACCATTTTTAGTAATTAATTCTAAATTTCTTTGAGAAATTTTTACTCCTAAAGAATTCGTATAATATCCATTACTATAAGTATAGTTTTTAGGACAAACTGCATCAGGATCATCATACCCTCCAATCACAGTAGTTTTACTATCTTTACAATACCATACTTTATAAAATGGTGCTTTATATACAATAAATTCTTTTTTATCTTCCTTCAAAGAAATCTTAGGTACAACATTTTTAGTTTTGACAAGAAAATAATCTATATAAGATAAGCATGATAATATTAATAATAGTACAATTGTTATTATAAATATTTTCTTAATCAACTTCATTTTTAAAACTCCCTTACTTTTATTAATCTTTTAGTGTTGCATACATAACAGCCTTAATAGTATGCATTCTATTTTCTGCTTCATCAAATACAACTGATTGTTCACTTTCAAACACTTCATTAGTAACTTCCATTTCAGGAATACCAAATTTATTATTAATATCTACTCCTATTGAAGTATTTTGATCATGGAATGAAGGTAAAGCATGCATAAATATAGCATCTTTTTTAGCCATAGACATTTTAGCTTTATCTACTTGATATGGTTTTAATAGTTTAATTCTCTTTTCCCATATCTCATCTGGTTCTCCCATTGATACCCATACATCAGTATATATTACATCAGCATCTTTAAATGCTTCATTTACATCTTCAGTTTGTGTAATTGTGCATCCATTCTTTTCAGCAATAGTACGTGCTTTAGAAAGAATTTTTTCATCCCCCCATAATTCTTTAGGTCCACAAGCTACAAAATTAACTCCCATTTTAGCACTCATAACAGTTAAAGAATTAGCAATATTATTTCTAGTATCTCCAATAAATACAAGTTTTAATCCTTTTAAATGACCAAAATGTTCTTCCATAGTCATAAAGTCAGCAAGTACTTGAGTTGGATGGAAAGTATCAGTAAGTCCATTCCATACAGGTACTCCAGAATATTTAGCTAAATCATTTACTGATGCTTGCTTAAATCCTCTAAATTCTATACCATCATACATTCTTCCAAGTACTCTAGCAGTATCAGCAATACTTTCTTTCTTTCCAAGTTGACTACCACTTGAATCTAAATATGTAGTATGCATACCTAAATCATAAGCCGCAACTTCAAATGAACATCTAGTTCTAGTACTTGTTTTTTCAAATATTAATGCAATATTCCTTCCTTTTAAATAATCATGAGCAATATGATTATGTTTTTTCTCTTTAAAATCTTTTGCTAAATCTAATAAATATCTAATTTCTTCTTCTTTAAAATCAAATATTTTTAGAAAGCATTTTTTTCTTAAATCAACCATCTTTTAATCCTCTCTTTCTAGTGCCATACTCATACAGTGAGGTCCACCTCTACCACGAGATAACTCACTACTTGGTATTTCTATTATTTTAATACCAGCTTGTCTAAATACTTCATTACTTACATGATTTCTATCATATGCAATTGCTACTCCAGGTCTAACTGTAAGTAGATTAGCTCCGTCACTCCATTGTTCACGTTCTGCAGGAATTCTCTTTCCACCACCACATTTAATAAGAGTAACTTTATCAATATGTAAGTATTTCTCTAATAATTTATCAAGTGGCATATTAAGTTCTACTATATTTAGTTCTTCTTCATTTTTTCCTTTAGAAATTTCAAATACTTTAGTTACATGCATAACTTGACTATGAACAGCAAACTTATCTACATCAAGTCTAGTCATAACAGTATCTAAATGCATAAAACTTCTTTCATCTGGAATATCAAAAGCAAGAACATATTTAAACTTATTGCCTTCAGTACTAAATATGTTTTTAGCAAGTAAATTTATCGCATCAGGTTCTGTTCTCTCAGAAATACCTATCGCAATAACTTCATCACTTAGTACTTGAATATCTCCTCCTTCAATATGATAAGCATTATATCTATCATAGTATTTAGGAGTATCCTTATATTCTGGATGATATTTAAATATATATTCTGCAAATATAGTTTCTCTTTGACGAGTTACAGAGTACATTCTATGAATACTTACTCCATCTCCTATAGAAGCAAATGGATCACGTGGAGCATATAAGTTTGGAAGTGGATCTAATATCATCTTTCCAATATCACGAGTAGCAAAGAATCCACTACTTGGTCTATATCCTTCTAAATCTTCACTATCTATACCAGTAATACATTTCTTAATTAATTCACGATTATCTTTAAATTGATTTAAATAATTAAATACTAAGTCAAATACTATAGGGGAAGTAACTCCACCTTCTTTAATAAATTGTTTTAAGAATTTTTCTCTAACTTTAGGATGTGTATCTAATGCTTCAGCAGCTAAATCAACAAGATATACAACCTCAACCCCTTCAGCTCTAAGAGCACCAGCAAATACATCATGTTCTTCTTGAGCCTTTTTCAAATATGGTATATCATCAAATAAAAGTCTTTCTAAAGTATTAGGAGTTAAATTTAAAAATTCATCTCCAGGTCTATGTAATAATACTCTTTTTAAAGGTTTTATTTCACTATATACATGAATACCTGACATACAATTCTCCTTTCCATCTTTATTCTTCATAATAATTATAACTTTTATATAAAAAAAAGTAAATGAATTTTAAAATTTTCACTTACTCTTTTCCTAGAAATTCACGAACTTCAATATTTTTACTATTTAGTATTTCACTTCTACTTCCATATTCAAGTATTGTTTTATTTTTTAAGAATAATACTTTATCAGCATAATTTTTAATTAAATCCATTTCATGGGATACAACAACTATTGTAGTAGTTTTAGATAATTCATCTAAAAGTTCTAATAAATCATTTATTACAGCTGGATCTAATGCACTTGTAGGTTCATCAAATAATATAACTTCAGGTTTAGTAGCAAGTGCTCTTGCTATCGCAACTCTTTGTTTCTCTCCTCCACTTAATCTTTTAGGATAAGCATCAATCTTATCAAGTATATGAACTTGATTTAATAATTCTCTAACTCTTTTATCAATCTCACTTTTACTTCCAAGTTTTAATAATCTAGGAGCAAGAGCTATATTTTCTCCAACTGTTAAATGAGGAAATAAATTAAAGTTTTGAAATACCATTCCCACTTTACTCTTTAATGTTACTTCATCAATATCTTTAATATTAACGCCATTTAAAAGTATCTTACCGCTATCTATTTTTTCAAATCCATTTAAGCATCTAATAAGAGTTGTCTTACCACAACCAGATGGACCAATAATTAATAATTTTTCATTATCAGTAATATCAAAACTAATATTCTTAAATACTGTTTTTTTACCATATTTTTTAGTAATATTATCTACACTAATCATTAAACATCCATCTTCCTTTCAATAGTTTTCATTATCTTACTTAATAATCCAGTAATTATTAAATATATAATCGCAATAAGAATTAATGGAAAGAAATAATCATATGTATTAGAAGCTATAATATCAGATGCTTTTGTTAAATCTGTAATACCTATATATCCTGCAATCGCAGTTTCTTTTACAAGAGTGATAAATTCATTACCCATAGATGCCAAACTATTCTTAACTGCTTGAGGTATTATAATATGTATTAATGTTTGTCTAAATGTAAGTCCAAGCGCAAGTCCACCTTCAATTTGACCATCATCTATACTATCAAATCCACTTCTAAGTATTTCTGAACTATATGCTCCACTATTAATACCAAATGCAAGCATACCAACTATAACAGGATTTAATGTAGATGTTTTAAATACTATATAGTACATAATCATAAGTTGAAGGACACTAGGAGTCCCTCTTATAATTGAAACATATAATTTGCTAATAGCATTTAATAACTTAAATTTGCCAGTATGTTTATTAGTATATCTTATAATAGATATAATCGCTCCAATTAATATACCAATCGCAAGGGCACCTAAAGATATAATAATAGTGTTTTTAAGACCTTCTAATATTAATTCATATCTATTATCAAAAATAACTGTTTTATAAAAATTATCATATATTTTATTTAATAAATCAGACATACAACACTAAGAAGAATGATTAATAACAAATTCTTCTATCTTCCCTTCTTCAATTAATTTTTCCAACACTTCATTTATTTTATTTAATAATTCAGTATTTCCTTTTTTAACAGCGATAGCATATTTATCAGTAAATAGTTCTATACTTAATATAGTAAGTTCACTATTATTTTTAACAAGTTCTTTTGCTGGTAGTTCATCCATTACAATACAATCTGCTTTTTTAGCTTTAACATCTTCAGCAGCACTTAAAAATTTCTTTTGACGAATTATTTTAGAATTTTTATAATTCTTACTAACATAACTATCTGCAACACTTCCAAGTTGAACAGAAATAGTTTTACCATTCAAATCATTAACACTTTTAATTTTATTATAGTCTTTTCTAACAACTATTACTTGTTTACTTGAAACATATTCAATAGAAAAATCCACTTCTTTTTTTCTCTCTTCACTAATACTCATTCCAGCAGCAGCAAAGTCAGCTTTACCAGAATTAAGTTCATTAATAAGTGAATCAAAAGCAACATCTTTAATTTCCAATTCTTTTCCCATAGATGCAGCTATTTCACGTGCTATATCAACATCTACTCCTACTATACCACTACTATCACGGTATTCATAAGGTGCAAAACCTGCTTCAGTAACCATAACTAACTTATCATCATTTTTATTACATCCAAATAATAAAAATGAAACACCAAAAATAATAAATAATTTAAATAATTTTCTCATACAATCTTCTCCTATAATAAATTATAACATTAACAATAAAAAATTAAAAGTTAAATTTATATATCATAAATAGTCATCTAAATAATCAATATTGATAAATTTATTAAAATGTCTTATAATTATTTTGGTGAATTAAATGAAAAAATTATTATTAATACCACTACTATTACTTAGTATTGGTAATGTAAAAGCTTATGAAAACGAATACTTTAAGATTGATATACCTGATACATTTAAAGAAGAAATTGCTGAAAATGGAACATACAAATGGATTAGTAATGATTCTAAAAATAATGATAATATAATTATTACAGTTAGTAAGAATCAAAAAGATAATAAATATAACATTGAAAATTATACTGATGAAAATATTAATGAGTATGAAAAATATTTAGAAGATGAAATAAATAAACAACTAGAAAAATATAAAATTAAAGTAGATGTTAAAAATGTTAAAAAAGATACACTTAATGATATGCAAACAATTAGTTATGATGTAATATGGCCAACTAAAGAATCAACTGGATATGACATATATCAAAAAGGATATGCATTTACTACTGAAAACTATATTTATGTTTATACTTATAGTAGTGATTCAGAACTTACTAATAATGAAGACTTTAAAGCTACAATAAATAGTTTTAAAACACTAGATAAAGTAATCGAAGATGATTCATTCTTAAAAAATAAATGGAAATTTGCTTTAGTAATTGGTGGATTCGGAGGAATAATCGCATTCTTTATTTCAGCATTAAAAAAACACTAAAAAAGTGTTTTTTATTATGCACAAATATTGGATTTCATTCTTTCTAGTATTAACTTTTCTTGTCTTGATACTTTTACTTGAGACACTCCTAAAACATCAGCTGTTTCACTTTGAGTATATCCTTGATAATATCTATATTCTATTAAATGTCTATCAAAATCATTCATTGACGATAATTCTGTATCTAAAAGAATTCTATTATCAATCTCCTCTCTTTTATCGTTTCCATAATCATAATCCTTTTCATCTGTACTTGTAGTAAATGATATAGTTTCAATTATATTAAGCATAACACTTTCATCTATTTCCATAAATGAACAAACTTCTTTAAATGTCACCTCTCTACCATATCTTGTAGTAAGTAATGTTTTTACACTTAAATATTTTTTATATAATGAAATATACTCTTCACTAACTCTTATATTCCTATCAGTTCTAATAAATTCTATTATTTCACCTAAAATATATTTATAAGCATATGTGCTAAATTTAACGCTAGTATCTTTCTTAAAGTTTTTATATGCTTTTATTACTCCAATAGAACCTACCTGATAGAGATCATCAATACTATAATACATAGAATATTTACTAGCGATTTTATATATTAATCTCTCACTTTCTTTAATCAATGTTAAATATTTATCGCTCATATACTAAATATTCCTATACTATGTTTTTCACTCTTAGATTTATAACAATAATCAAATAAATCACTATTTTTAAGAGTTAATTTAAGTTTATCATTTATACCACTAATTACTACTTTACCATCATATCTACTAACAACATTAGATATTTTAATTATAGAATCTATTCCACTTTTATCAACAAAATTAACATCTTCTAGGTCTATATTAACATGCTTTAAAGACATACCTAATATTACAGGAATAACTCTACTTTCAAATACATTTAATGTCTCACAATAAAAACTACCATTTAATCTAACAAATAAAATCCCTTTTTTGAATTCAATATTTGTTGTCATGATTAAATAATACTACAATTATTATTAAGAATGTTGTGATTCGACAAAACTAGATTTTTTATTTAGTATTAGTATAAGTATAATTAATAATATAGAACTACTAGTAAGATATTTATATATGTTATCTCCTGTTTTAGGATTTTCTACTTCTTCCTTATAATCTAAATATTTTATATAACATGTTTCTTTAAAACAATTACCATCTTTAACTATATTGCCATCATTATTAACAATAATATAATCATTAAGTAAAAATCTATAATACTTTTTAAGTGTACTTTCATCCTTAATATAACCATCTAATTTAGAATAATAATCACTAGTATATTCTCTTCCTAATTTATATGTTTTATACACTTTATCAGTAATTTTATATACTTCCATATATTGATCGACATATGATTTAAAGTCATTAATAGAAAGTTCTAATTTACAATTATCACATCTTTCAAAAATAAATTTTTTACTATAAACATTATATTTATCACATGATCTATATGATATTAAAGAACTAACATTTTCACTACTACTATAATAAATAACTATCTTAAATGATTCATTAAAATTATCAAAAAATAATTTAATATTTTTATTACTATAATTAATATATTCATTACCATTAATCAAAGATTTAAAGCTAGTATTATAAGTAATTTTTTTATTATTATCATATAATTCAATTTTAGAAATATTTAAATCTTCTATTTCACTTAATAATAAACTAGTTATATCTTCATTTTTAAATGTATAATCTTCAAAGTTAGATGTAATTACCCTTTCTTTATATTTTTTAGGTACTTCCGGTGTTATAAAGCTTACATATTTATAATTTTCATATTGTACCTGCATATTATTTTTTATATCCTCAAGTTTTAGATATTTAATATCATTTTCTACTTCTTTGTACCATAAATATCTATTCTCTTCAAATATAAATTTTTTATCCTTTACCTCTCCCGGATAAATAGGACTCCATTCGCTATATTTATATTCAATCGCATAACACTTACTAAATAAAAATATAGTTACTAAAACCAAAAATATTTTCTTCATTTAACCCTCCTATTATTATAGTTAGACATAAATTATTAAAACACTTCTTTTTAAATAAAAAAAAGTTAAATTCTTCTGAATTTAACTTTTAAAAGTAAAGTAGCAATGCAAACATATATCTTATCAACATAAGAACTAGTATAAGTAACTTCATTACCATCAACCAAATTAGTGGCACACTTAAAAGTATATAAGTTATTTATCTCTATATAATCACTTAACACTTTAAAACGCATACAACAAGCAAACAATAACTCTATCCATAACCACCTTTACTATCTTAATAACATTTTAAGAATCACAAAATTAATTCAATAAAAATAGGTTAATTGCTTAACCTATTTAATTACTATATTAACAATCTTATTAGGAATAACTATTTCTTTCACTATATCATGTCCTTCGATATGTTTAATAACATTTTCTTGTTCTTTAGCTAACTTTAATAATTCATCTTTATCAGTATCTTTACTTACACTGAAAGTTGCTCTTAATTTACCATTAACACTTACTGCTATATTAACAGTTTCATCACTAATCTTATTTTCATCATAAGTTAACCATTCGCTTTCACATATTGGTTTACCAAGATTTAACATTTCATTTAATTCTTCAGTAACATGTGGAGCAATTGGGTTTAATAATACTAATAATGCTCTATAATCTTTTCTACTAATAGAATCTAATTTATCATAAGCATTTGCTAAGATCATTAATGCACTAACAGCAGTATTATAGTTCATAGTATCTATGTCTTCTGTAACTTTCTTTATAGTTTTATTAATTAATATTTCTAAAGACTCAGTATATTCATTACTATCATTTACTTTATCTTTCATTCTATATATTTTATCTATAAATCTTTTACATCCTTTAAGACCATTTTCATTCCATGCAGCATCTTTTTCATAGTCACCTATAAACATTTCATATACTCTTAAAGCATCTGCTCCATAAGCTTTAACCATATCATCTGGATTAACAACATTACCACGAGATTTACTCATTTTTTCATTGTTATCTCCTAGAATCATACCATGACTAATTCTAGTCCATATCATTTCTTTATTTGGAACAAGTCCTATATTATATAAGAATTGTACCCAGAATCTAGCATATAATAAGTGTCTTGCTGTATGTTCCATTCCACCATTATACCAGTCTACTCTTTGCCAATATTTCATAGCATCCATTGAAGCAAATTCATGATCATTATGTGGATCCATAAATCTTAAGAAATACCAACTTGATCCAGCCCAGTTAGGCATAGTATCAGTTTCACGTTTTGCATCTCCTCCACATTTAGGACATTTACAATTTACCCAATCTTCTATTTTAGCAAGTGGACTTTGTCCATCTTCAGTAGGTTCATATTCTGCAATATCAGGAAGCAATAATGGTAAATCTTTTTCATCCATTGGTTGCCATCCACATTTTTCACAATATATCATTGGTATTGGTTCTCCCCAAAATCTTTGTCTTGAAAATATCCAATCTCTCATTTTATAATTATTTACTTTACGAGCAATACCTCTATTAACTAATTTTTCAGTTATAGCCTCTTTAGCTTCTTCTACAGTCATACCAGTAAATTCTTCACTATTAATAAGTTTACAGCCTTTACCTAAATAATCTTGTTTTTCAAAAGCACACTCATCTATACTTCTTCCATCAATAACTTGAATCATATTTAAGTTATGAACACTTGCATATTCATAATCTCTTTGATCATGAGCAGGTACAGCCATAACAGCTCCAGTACCATAACTACCTAAAACAAAATCTCCTAAAAATATTGGAACTTCTTTTCCATTAATTGGATTAATTGCTTTAATTCCCTCAATTAAACATCCAGTTTTTTCTTTATTTAATTCTGTTCTATCCATATTGCTTTTCTTAGCTGTTTCTTCAATATATTTATTTACTTCATCTTTATTTTTAATTCTAGGCATTAATTCTTTAACAAGTTTTCCATCTGGTGCGATTACAAAGAATGTAATACCATATACTGTTTCAATACAAGTAGTGAATATAGAGAATTTACCACCACCAACTATATCAACATCAAGTTCTACTCCACTACTTTTACCTATCCAATTTATTTGACCTAATTTTACTTTTTCAGCAAAGTTCGTATCATCTAAACCTTTTAATAAGTCTTCTGAGTAATCACTCATTCTAAGCATCCATTGACTCTTTTCTTTTTGAGTTACTGCTGTTCCACATCTTTCACATACTCCACCTGAACTATCTTCATTAGAAAGCACTGTTTTACAAGTTGGACACCAGTTAACAGCAATAGTATCTTTATAAGCCATTCCATGTTTATAGAATTGTAAGAATTGCCATTGAGTCCATTTATAATACTCAGGATCACTAGTAGCAAACTCTCTATCCCAATCAAATGAATAACCTAAATTCATCATTTGACCTTTAAATGTCTTAATATTTTCTGCTACTGCTTGTTTAGGATGTATATGATTCTTAATTGCATATTGTTCAGCAGGTGAACCAAAAGAATCAAATCCCATTGGATACAAAACATTATATCCTTGCATTCTCTTTATTCTAGCTTTAGCATCTTGAGCTGTATAACTTCTTACATGTCCTACATGAAGACCACTACCACTAGGATAAGGAAATTCTACTAATATATAATAATGTTTATCTCCACCATTATTAACAGCTTTAAATGTCTTATTATCAAGCCAATACTTTTGCCATTTTTCTTCTATTTTTTTATAATCATACATTTTTATTTACCTTCCCTTCTTTTTAATGCTCTACCAAATATTTCATATAAAGAGTATGTAAGAGCCATTATAACAGCAAAACCAATTACTATAGCCCACATAACTCCTTTAATATTAATAACTAACACAGAACAAAATGATATTATAAATGAATTAATAACTGTAACTATATTAAGTACAGTTTTATAATTAGTTTTTCTCATATCTAAATCATATCTTGCGATAAAGTATTTAACCATATCATTATCTTTGAGTTTACTATATTCTTTCCTACTTTTATTCAGGAACACTGAATAAACAATCATCATAAGCAAGAATATAAAAACAAAATCATATAAACAACTTAAAAAGAATTTCATATTTTCCTCCTCAAAATAAAAGCTTTATAACTTAAGGATGAGTATAACCCACGGTACCACCTTAATTCATAAAGCTTATGCATCTCTTATCTTTATCGCAGAACTGCGTTATTTCTAAAAAAAGTAAGTTCAATATATATTATTATTAGTTCACACCTACCACTAACTCTCTTCAAATTTTTTTATATTTACTACTCTTTTCGTCAATCGAAATATGTATGTATTATACTACACCTCAGCTATATATTCAAGTAACTTTAAGAACATTTTTCTAAATACACTTGGAAGACTTCTCATTCTTCTAATAGCAAATCTTTTATCTTTAATACTTTTATCACTAAATATTATTTTATCTACTTTTTCTTTTAATTCAGTAGAAATATTTAAATCACTAATGATACCTTCTATATCTTCATTAATAATTCTCTCAGCATTTATTTCTATATCTTTACCTTTACAATATACAAATATTTTACTTAACGTTGGTACTTCATCAAATTCTATTACGAAGTCATTATCATCCACATATCTTCTATATGGAACATTTACTTCGTCTTTAAATACTTGTACATTATCAGTAAACTTAGTATTTCTAAATACTATTTTATAGTTACGAGTTGTAGGTATTATTCCTTCAACACCTTCTACTGGCTGTATTGATACTGAGAAATCATTTTCTTTATAGTAGTAATTTATCTCTGTAGTAAAGCTTTGTCCTTCTCTATACATTAATGATTCTCCATCATCTTCATATAATTTATATGTATTACTTCTTCCTGGGAATATTTGTATCTCTAATGTTTTAGGATTAGATACATCATTCAAGTTATCACGATTTAATCTTGCCATTGGTATTATAGCACCAGTCTTAGCATAAACTGGATAATCCTCATCTTTATAGAATGTAACATATCTTTTACCACCAGGGAATTTCTTGCCAGTTTTAAAGTCATACCATACTCCATTTGGTAAGAATATTTTATGTACTACTCTATTCATTACCGAATCTTTAGGATCAACTATAGGAGCAACAAATAACTCACTACCGTAGTAAAATTCATTTTTATAAAGTGGTTCATCATAAGTTTCTGGATATTTATAATACAAAGGTTGTATTAATGGAGCACCAAAACTAGAATATTTCTTAGCTTCACTATATAAATATGGAATAAGTTTATGTCTTATCCTTAAATAATCATGAACTATTTTTAATGTTTTAGCATCCCACTTCCATGGTTCTCTTTTATAATATTTACCAAAAGAACTTGATAATCTTAATATTGGACTATAAACTCCTAATTGAACATATCTCATATAAAGTTCTGAGTCTTCCATACCACCTTTAAATCCACCTATATCATGACTCCACCAACTAATACCAATATTAGCAGCAGTACTATTATAAAATGGAAGTAATTTTAATGTTTTCCAACTTACATTAGTTTTACCAGAATAAAGAATAGAATATCTATGAGGGTTAACGCCAAAATTACGACTCATTATAAGTGGTCTCTTAGCTTTATTAACAGCAAGAGTATTATATAAATAATAATTCATTACAAAACTTCTAAGAGTATTTTCTTTGTTATAGTCATCAACCCACAACATATCTATACCTTTTGCCATCATAGGATTAATAATACCCTTCAAAAATGAATCAATTAATTTATTGTCATAAACATTAAGAGGTATATTCTTATTAACATCTCTACCAAGTAAAGTAGAAAATGTTTGATAATTTTCTTCTTCTACACTAATTATTCCTTCAGTTTTAATATTCATTCCTAAATGTACATGATTATTATGTAATCTTTCACTTAACGTTTTAACATCAGGAATACCTACTTTATTAAGACTAAAGCTTATTGAACTATATTTATTTTTAGTTCGTTCATATTCACCTAGTAACATAACAGAAAGAGGAATATCATTCTTCTTAAAGTTATATACTATCTTTTCTATTTCATTTGAATTATATGCTTCATTTTTATTCCACCATACACCTAAAGCATATCTAGGAATTAGTGGTGGTAAACCAGTTAAGTTAAAGTAATCTCGAAGCCCTACTCCAAAGTCATTATTATATATAAACAAATATGTATCTATATTTTTATAATTAGGAGCAATAATATTACCATATTGATTTAATATAGGTGTTCTAGAGTCATCAAATGTAGTAAATCCATCTAGTGAGAATAAGCCTTTATCTAAAAGTACTCCTCCACCTTTATAATCATCTAAACTATAAGCACTTCCCTTAAAGTTTCTAACTTCAGGATGATTAAAATACCATACTTTATCAGTACCAACAATACTTACTTTTAAATATTGATCAGGTAAGAATTTACTTCCTACATATTGTTTTTCTTTTATATATTCTATTATAAATTTACTACTTTTAATAACAAGAACATTATTATCTTCTTCTACTGTTATTTTAGGTTTACCAAAACTTCTATTTGTAGCAAAAAAAGTAGGATAATCATTAAATGCACCTGTCTCACTATATTCAAAACGTATTAAAGCATCAGATAAAATACTTATTCTATACGTTTTACCCATAAATACATATGATGATGGAGTCTTACTCTTAGTCATATCTATATAAAATTGTGAACCAAAATCATACATGAATTTTCCTCCTACTTTATTTACTTAATTATTGTTTTAATCTTACCATCCAGTTATTATATATTTCGCAGTTAGCACTTGTTGGCGGTGGATCAGCTTTTTCCATCTTCACAATCATTGGTATCTTAAATATTCTACCAAAGGCTACACAAGTACCTGCTTGTAATGTCTTTTGTTTTTCAACTACATCTTCACTCATATTAGGTACTGATTTAGAAATATAATCTAAGTCAGCTGGGTGATTTATTTTAAATATCAAGAAGTTCGCACATTGACTTATAACGTTTTCATTTAAATCAGTTGGTCTTTGAGTAATAAGGTCTAACAATAAACCATATTTACGACCTTCTTTAGCAATTCTTTCAAATATGTTATATCCAAGAAGAGCTTTATCGTCCCCTTCTAAAACATAACGGTGTGCTTCTTCTAATATCATATGAATTGGAAAAGTAGCTCTAGCTTGTAATGCTCTTGTAAATTTCATGAACATACGTCCAAATATTTTAACAATACTACGAGCAAATCTATCATCAACATCTTCTAAATTGAAGTTAACAATTTGACATTTTTTATTTCCGCTAATTTGTATTTTCTTAATATATTCATCAATTGTAGTATATCCATCAGCACTAAAGAATGCTGCATTTTGACGAGTAGCTAAATCATGAAGTCTAACTTTTAAACTCATCGCAGAATCATACATAGCTTCGTTTAATAAATATCTTTCACTATATAATGTGAAGTTAAGAGCAACTTCTAAATCATGTAATGAATAATATACTCCATCAGCATTATAATTCCATTTACGTGAGTCATCTATAAACCCTTTGATATAATCTGTAATTATTTTACGTTCAGCAAATCTTCCTTCACTATCTATATCAAAGCAATTTCTAAACATACGTGTAAAACCTATACCAGGAACTTCAGTTTCTAAAGATAATTCTGGAGTATTAGTTTCAGTTAATATTTCAAAAATTTGATCTCTAATCTTACTAGAAGTTTGATTAGTATACATTATATTAATAATTGCTTTCGCAAGTATATGATTCTTATAATCTAATGCTTCTTTATCTTCACGAGCAAACATTTTAACATACACAAGTGCAGTTTCAACCATAGCTATTTGAGAGAAATTAGTCGCATCTAATAAGTTAAGTACATCATCTAATTCAAGAAGACATACTGGGATACTAAGTTTTTCATAATCTTTTTTCATATTAGTAGTAATTACTTTAAATGAATAGTAAGGATTATTTTTGCTTAAATCTTTAAATGCATTCATATATTCTCCATAACTATCAAATATAAATATATTTGCATTATAAGGAATTATTTGAGAATTAGGAAATATATTTTGAATAATTCTACATATACCATATGTTTTACCACTACCAGTATTACCAAATATAGCAGTATGGTTTGAAAAGAATTCATCTATACTAACGTTTAATGGAAAATCATTGTATAAAGGACTTACACCTAATCTTATACTTCTGTCTTCACTACCAGTAAGTATTTTTAATTCTTCTTGATTAATAATTCTAACGTTTGCATCAAGGCTAGGTTTTTTTATAAGGCCACCAATAAAATCATTATCAGTAAGTTCACCCAGGAAACTAACTTTAATAGTATCTTGTTCAATAGAATCTACTTCTCCTAAAATCTTTTTATCAGTATCTTCAAATACAACATGTAAGTTTATTAAATCTTTAATACCACTAATAGTTTCTTTATTTACACTAACAATCGCACTATTCTTGGTAATTGTAAGAACCTTTCCAAGCATATTAAAAAACCTTCCTCTCTATTCTTAACATAATTTTATCACAAATACTTTTTACACACAATATAAAAAAGTGTTTTAAAACACTTTCTTTTCTATCAATATTCTATTTTATTAAGATAAAGTCCAACAGGACTAGCACATCTACCAAGAGCAGTTCTGTTTTCCAACTTAAATATATCTTCAATATCACAAATACTCTTCTTAGAGTCATTAATATCAAGTAATAAACCAACTATATTTCTAATCATATATCTAAGAAAGCCACTTGATTCAAATCTTAAATATAATACTTTCTTAGATATTTTATAATCTATAATTACATTTTTTTCATAATTACCATTATCTTTATCAGAAGTAAAACTTTTATAGTTATGAATACCCTTAAATTGATTAATAAATATATCTAAGAGTTCTTTATCTATACACTTACAATATTGATATACATATTCACTTTCTATAGGATTATATTCTCCCATATTTATTTTATAAATGTATTCTTTTCTTTTAACATCGTGTCTTACATTAAACTCTTCATTTACTTTTTTAATACTTTTAACATGAATATAATCACTTAATAATGAATTAACACTATGAAGTAATTTCTTTGCATTAATACTTTCATCTACTTCAAAAGTACAATATTGGTTTATCGCATGTACTCCTCTATCTGTACGAGATGCCCCTATAGTATTAATACTTCTATTAAATATTTTAGATAATACTTTTTCTAGTTCTCCTTCAACTGTATCTTTATTTTTTTGAATTTGATATCCATAATATTTAGAACCATTGTAACTTAAATTAATTAAATACTTCACTTTATTACACCTCTTTGAACTAAGTACGCATAGACTAAAGCTAAATGAAATACTGTATAAAACAAATCATAAAAGCCTACTCTATTAGTTCTATAGTTAGTTCTATATCTTTTCATATTATAAAGTCTAAGTTCTGATGCGAAAGCTATATCCCTACTTTTTCTTTTTGTAAGTGCTAATATATTTCCATATATAGTACTAACAGCATTCATTCTACCAAACATATTAGAATGAAAATAATCTATCCCTCTACTAGCTTCTGCTTTTAATGTTTTATATTCTACTGTTAACATAAGTGGTACATATCTAAGCATTTTATTAATCCTAAAAGCAAATTTAGTTATTGGCAAATATAAAAAGTTAAAATATGATAAAAACTTTTCAATACCATAAGCACTTTCACTAGGACTAGTGGTATAAGCAAGTATATTTAAATATTCTACTATTGTTATAAGTTTAATTAGATATGTAAATGCATCGGTCATACTAAGTCTAAAATAGGCACATATAAATACTATAAGAATATAAATATATCTTAAAGACCAAAATGTTCTAAAATAATATTTAAATGGTACAAAACTTAATAATTCCATACATAAAACTAATGAAAATAGAAATAAATTTATATATAAAGAATCACTTAATATCATAAGTAATATAGCTATTATAAAATTAAATAGTTTTACTACTGGATTTAATCTATGAACTGAAGAATCAACCGGATAAAAAGAACCAAATGAATTTCTAGAATACATCTCTATATACCCCCTTTATTAGGTCAAGTATATTAGTATAATCATGTATGTATCTTCCTTTTTTCTTACATTCATCTATAAATGTTACTATTTTAGGTACTTCTACTCCTATTTGATTTAATGCGTCTATATCTCTAAGTAACTCTTTACCTCCAAATGCTACTAATTTAGTTAAATTCATTAAATAAACATAATCTGTTATTTGATAACAAAAGTTAGTATCTTTACTTAATAATATTATTGTCTTGTTATATTTATTTTTAAGAAGTCTTAAAAGTCTTATTAATTCTTTTTTGTCATTATTATTAAGCCCAGCTGTATATTCATCAAGTATTAATATATTTGGATTATACACAAGAGCACAAGCAAGTGCTACTTTTTTAGCATCCACTAGTGTTAAATCTTGTGGATTCATATTTAAGTATGAATCATCTAGTCCAACTAACTTTAAAGCATCACTAGCTCTTAAATCTATTTTCTCTAACTTATATTTGAAATATTTCATTCCAAACTCTACTTCACTTCTAACTGTTTTATTAAAGAACATATCATATGGATTTTTAAATACATATCCAGTTTGAAATCTAAGTTTATTTATATTTTTTATCATTCTTCCATCATTAATAAATCTTCCTATTTTAACTTTACCACAAGTAGGCATAATAAGAGCATTTATTAAGTCACCAATAGCTGTTTTTCCACTATTACTTCTACCAATAAAAGAATATATTCCTGGACTCTTTATTTCAAATGATACATCGCTTATTATAGTTTTTTCTAAAGGAGTATATGCATCTATAACAAAACTTACATGATTAAATTTTATTTCCATAATGCACCTACCAATTCTTCATCGGTTAAATAATATTTATTTATAAGTCCATAATCCATTAAATATCTATTTAACTCAACTATAAATGGAAGACCAAGACCTAATCTCTTAAGTATTTTTTCTTCATTTAAAACACTTAATGTCTTTCCTTCACATACTATTTTTTTCTCATATATTACTATTATTTTATCTCCATACATAGTCTCTTCCATATCATTAGTAAAGTTAATAACAATACCACCATTTTTAGAATATTCTTTTAATATATCAAATACTAATATTTTATCTTCTGCATCTAGTTCACAAAGTATATTATCAATAACTATTATTTTAGGTTTAACTATTAAAGCAGATAATATTTTCATCTTAACTTTATCACTAGAACCAAGACTATTAGGATCTCTAATAAGTAATTCTTGTAATTTAAAATGTCTACTTTCAGTATCTATAAGTTCTCTTATTTCATTCTTTTTCATAGCTAAACTTTCAAGCCCAAAAGCTATTTCATCTTCAACAGTTTCTCCTACAAAAACATTTAAATGTTTATATAGAACAAAACTCATTCTTCTTCTAATAGTATCTAATGTTTTAGGACTAAAACTTGCATCCCCTACTTCTATAGTAGCTTTTTTATTACCATGTAAAAGAGTATGAATTATTAAATCATTATTATCTCCAATAATAGATACAAACTCACCTTCTTTAAGTTCAAAACTTATATCATCACCAAATTTATATTTAAAGTAAACATCTTCCATAATAATACTCCTCATAAGAATTATACTATATTTTTAAGTATTAAAAAAGATTTTATAAATTTAATTTTTATAAAATCTATTATAGTAAAGTGCTATTAATATAGAACCAACTGAATTACCAAGTATCATTATTAATATGTATAGAAGTGATTTTAAACTTAGTAAGTTTGCTACACTTATATAATACATATTAGCTATACTATGTTCAAATCCACTAAGTATAAATACCATTACACACATAAATATACATGAATACTTTCCTATTTCATTATTTATTTTTTTATAATTATTAACTGCTATATACATAAGTATTCCACATAAAACAGCTAATATAAATATACTGAGTAAATTATCATTAAGTTTTAGATTTACTAAATCCACAGCTTTATCACTAACACTTTTAAATCTAGTAAATAGTACTAATCTAGCAACTAAGAATGTACCAATAAAATTACCCAATATTGTTATTAATAACTCATAAATATAATTAAGTTTATTTATAAGAACATAACCAATCTTTCCTGTATATAAGTTCATTCCATACATACATATCACAAGTAGTCCTATTGAGAATAAGAATGCACCAACTATGTTATTATCAACTCTCAAATATACTGTACCAGCAATACCAATCATAATACCCGCAAATATACTTTTTATTAAATAATCTAAATACTTTTTCACTAGTCCTCCTCAAAATTCATAGTACAATTATTTTCTTTAAGTAAACAAAAAGCTTTACTATTTTTATCAAACCTAAAACTATATTTTTTATCTCTAGTAGTTAATATTACCTCTTCATCATTTTCAACAGAATCATAATCATATGATTTTTCGATTCTTTTAGTTCTCTTACTATTTTCACTTACTTGTTCTTTAGTAGTAATAGTCAAATTAAATAAGTTATTCACTTTAACATCCATATCATCACTTACCCAAGTTTTTTGATAAGCAGGAATACTATTAATACACATAATAAAACCAACTATAAATAACACAAGTTTAATAAATTTACTTGAAGGTGTTGGCTTTTTCCATACCTTTCTAGATATAGGAGTTATTGTTAATATAGCAGAAATTAAAATAAATAAAGAACCAAATGGATTATAATCCATATATATGATAGCCACAAATATCTCATAAACAGCTAAACAATTATAAAATTTATTTTTGCTTTCAGGATGACTACTTACTTCAATAAAACAATCATATAACCACCCTATAACAAAAAGACCTCCCGTAAATAAATATAAAAATCCCATACCAATTTTACCTTGAGCAAATTTATGAAGTCCAAATAATCCACCAAATATAGTTAAAATTATATGATCTTTTCCATTATCTACATTTTTATTTTGAGCATCGAGTTTTTCATACGCACTAAAACTACTAATATATTTTTCATATTTAGTTTTATATTTTTCTATTTCTTTTTCTGTTGCTAAAGCAGCGTATTTTTCGTAATATTTTTGAGCTTCTGCTCTATATTCTTTAACTGTAAAGTCTTCTGTAATTGCTCTTAATAATCCTAACCACACTTCTTTATCATCAGCATATCTTTCACTTAACGAATAATATATATCATATGCTTTACTATATTCTTTAAATTTAAGATTAGCTCTAGCATTTTTAAATTCTTGTTCTTCATCTATTTGACCAGCCATTAGATGTTTAACTTTTTTAACTTCGTCATCTATAAGGAATTCATTACCACAGTATTCACATTTAGCTTTTTTAGTATCTTCCGAAATTTTTATTTTTCCCTTACATTTAGGACATTCAGTATTAATTAGTTTCATAAAACCCTCCTACTTTTTATTCCATTTTGCTTCTAATGTTATATTACTACTAACAATTGAATCAAAATCATATTTAATTCCATTATTATACCATCCAGCAAACTTATAACCTTTTCTAACTGGATCACTAGGAGCTATAACATTTTGATTTTCAAGAACAGTTGCTGTAGTGTTTTCTTCTCCATTGTTATAAACAAAAGTAACAACAAACTCTAATCTATAATCAGCTTTTAATTTAACACTACCATTAACTTTATAGTTACTTCCGACATATTCACCATTTTCATCTTTCCAACCAATAAAATGATATCCTTCTTTAACAGGTTTTGGAAGTACAACTTCTTCATGTTTTTTAACAGTTAAATTACTAAAAGCACTTCCACCATCACTATCAAAACTAACGGTATAATTACCATCAAACATATATATAAATAAATAAATTACCAAAACTAATAATACAAATGAAATAATTAGTTTTATATAATCTTTCTTATTAACTTTCTTATTAACCTTTTTACTTTTAATATTTTTCTTTCCTTTTTTACTCACACTTACCACCAATTTAATTATACTATACTATATAATTTAAAACCACACCAAAAATAAAAAAAAGTTTATTTTAAATAAACCTTTCTATTAACATATAATTTATATCCATTAAAATCTATATTAAAGTTACTATCATCTTCATTATCTAAAAATGTATTATCTGGTAAAATTAAATATTTTAGTTATTTAATTAATACTAAAAATGATGACAAATAAGTCATCATTTTTTTCTTATATTACCAGTAATTATATCTTTAAGATTATTAATTAATATTTTAAAGTAAGATGCTTTCTTTACTTCTTCATTAACAATTAAATCATATTTATATTCTTTAGAGTCATAATTGAGTATTAGCTCTCCTACTTTAGTACCTTTCTTTAAAGGTGCTTTTAATTTATCAAGTTCTATCTTTTTACTATAATTAACATCTCTAGTATTCTTATCAACTATAAGTTTAACATCATTATCTAAATAATAATTATATTCTTTGTTTTCACTACCACTTATATTTATTTTACCAGTATATTCATTTTTCTTAAGTATAACTTCACTTCCATACATACTGTACCCATATTCCATCATGCCTATCGTATCACTACTTCTATTATCCTTTGAATTACTTTTCATAACAACACTTATAAGTCTCATATTATTTTTATTCATAGTTGCTGTTAAACAGTAACCTGCTTTATCAGTATAACCTGTTTTAAGGCCATCTATGCCTTTATAAAACTTAACAAGTTTATTAGTATTCACAAGCCAATGATTCTCACCTGATACTGTTATATATTCATCATACGTACTAGATATTTTAAGTGCTAGTTCATGTTTAACTAACTCTCGAGCCATTAATGACATATCATAAGCAGTTGTTTCATGTCCTTCTTCATCAAGTCCATGAGGATTCTTAAAAGTAGTATTTTTGCATCCAAGTTCTCTTGCTCTTTCATTCATCATATTAACAAAATTTTCAACTGTTCCACCCAACTTTTCAGCAAGAGCAACAGCTGCATCATTTGCAGAAGCAATACCTACTCCTTTAATTAAATCTTCAACTTTAACATTACTTCCAGCTTCAACATATATTTGAGTTCCACCCATGCCCTCAGCATTCTTTGAAATTAATACATCATCATTCAAACTAATCTTTTCACTTTCAAGTGCCTCCATTGTAAGTAACATAGTCATAATTTTAGTCATAGAAGCAGGAGCCATTTTTTTATCTTTATCTTTCTCAAATAATATTTTTCCAGTACTAGCTTCTACTAAAATAGCTGTTTCACTATTTTTAGCAAGACCAATTTCAGTAGCATTAACATTAAACAAAATTATCAAACTTAATAAAATAAAAAAGATTTTCTTCATACATATCACCATTAAATAATATGCATTTAAAAATCTTTTAAACTATTTACTTTCTATTTTTCTTCTACAAAACTTACAAGTACCAGTTTTTTCAGTTAACATGTTATCAGCTCCACAATAAGGACATATAACAACACTAGTATTTTTAGCTATCTCACGTTTTTCTTTCATAATTAAATCATTTTTTCTAGAAATTTCATCATTTCTTTTTTCTTGATTTGTTATATAAGATTTAACATAAGATTTTGTTTTATCAACAAAAGAACTAACTATAGAAGTAATTATTAAAAATACAATTCCAAGTATTATAAGTAATTTACTATATTTAATAAAATCTGTATTATATAAATTTGAATTAATTATTGTATCAAAATATGGAATAATACTAGTTTTTAAATTAAATGTTTTAAATATATATTGTACTAGTTTAGGAATTAATATTATAAGTCCAATTGAAACTAGATAATATGGAGTAGATACTCTTCTTTTATCATAATAATAAACAATATATCTAAATATTAATAAACATACTCCTAAAAAAGGAATAAAGTAAAGTGTAACTAATATTACTGGAATACTACATAATATTTTTAGTAATGTGTTATCTCTCATTTTTCATCTTCCTTTTTAGAAGAATTTCCCATGAAATCTTTTACCATATTTACTTCAGGAACAGCATCAGTAAGTCTTTTTAATAGCTTACTTTGACTTGTTGCTCCTTCTACATTTGTATTATTAGCACCTTCCATATAATAATTAGATAAGCCAGTTCTTCTTTTAATATATGTATCTACTTCTCTTAAGTTTGTTACTTCTTTTTCTGTTTCTGTTTCATATGTATGTCTAGCACCAGAATTACGATATCTTCCATACATAATAAAGAAGAATATAACACCTACTGTTAAGAATAACCAACTACCATCAAAATCATCAGCAGTAAACATCATTGCAAGTATTCCAAGTACCTCTACTAAAAATGACATTAAGATTAACTTAGGCATATGTATAGGTACACTACCCATAGTTTCTTCAGTTCTAGCATTAACAGCTACATAATGTAATACTTTCTTATCTCCTTTTACTTCTTGATAACTATAAAGCCAAACTGGTAAATATGCTGCTTTCCATTGTTGACCTTTAACATTAAATTCTTCACTAGACCAAGCAACACCTCTATCATAATTCTTTAATGAATCATTAGCTGCGAATCTAGCTACATCTTTTGATTGAACTTTTACTAATTCTTTTAATTCATCAACATTAATATTTCTTTTTTCAGAAGTATAACCTCTCATATAATTAGAATCATATTTGACAGCATTCTCTGTGTCAAATGGCATAATAGCATTTATAACATTATTAGTTTTGCTTTTATCTTCATTATTTAATCTATCAGAATTAGATTCAATTGTTAAACCTTTAATAGCTAAATCAAATTCTCTTTCAACATCATATAAATCAGCATCATATCTTCTCTCTTCACTATTACCTGATTTGACTGTATAAAAACGTACTAAATGTTCACCTTGACCAATTAGTTTAGCATGACTATTTACATCTACTATCATATATGGAAAGTATACACCCATTATATTTTCAGTAGTAAATTCTTGTCTAAATTTAGAATTTGCAAAGAACTTACGTTTACCAACGAATTTTTCTATACAAGCTTTAGCTTGATCTTTAGTTAATTTAAATGGTAAGACCACATCAGGAATAATTCCATTAGGTATTTGTTGATTTACAGATAAAATATTTCTACACCAATGGCATCTAGCATGTGATGCTTCGCTTGTATCGACTACAATTTCAGCACCACAACTAGTACACTTAAATGTTAAAACACTATTAGTATCGGCTATAATATTTTGAGCTCCTGAACCCATAATTTCACCGGTAAGATTTTTAATGTCTTCTTCCATACCAGTTATCTTTTCAGGATCAAACTCATGTCTACAATAACTACATCTCAATTTTCCAGTTTTTGGATTTAATAATATATCTGTGGCCCCACACTTAGGACATCTATTTAATCCATCAGTTGAGCCTTCATCAGTTTTAACTATCTTTACATTATTATCATTAGTATTAGGAGTAACATTCTCTAAATTATTACTCTCCATAAACTATATACCTAATAATTGTTTCTTTTTAGCATCAAAATCTTCTTGAGTAATAATACCTGCATCTAATAATTCTTTCATCTTTTTAAGTTCAGCATAAGGATCTCCTTGTGCTTGTGCAGGAGTTTCAGTTGTATTTGCAGTTACAGCTCCAGCTACATTAATAAATGGATTTTGATTAGCATTTGATGGTTGTTGTACACCATTCATCATACCAGCACCAGCTTGCATTCCCATACCCATGAATGCCATACCAGCTCCACCACCATTTTCTCCAGCAGCTTGAACACCACGAGCAACAGATTGTTGCATAAATGAGTTACCTCTAGTTCCACTTAAAGCATCAGCTTTCTTAACATCGCTAAGAAGTGCTTTAGTATCTGCATCATATTCAATAGATAAGATAGCAGTTTTAACAATTTCTAAACCTCTATCACTCTTCCATTGATAAGCATCTTCTACAGCTTGTGCCATAGATTGAGCAAATCCAATTTGATCTCCTTGAATCTTAGCAATTCTATTTCCCTTACTAGGATCATTTGTATAATTAGAAAATGCGCCTGATAAAGAACCAACTACTTCATTAAATAACTGAGTAGCAGCATCATTATCCATATCAGCAAAATCAAATACTTGAGCATCTTCTGTTAAATATTTTTGTGGTACAAAGTTTTTAACAAATAATAGTGGATCTACTATTTTTAATGTATAAGTACCTCTAGTAACAGCTCCTACTTGAGCATTTAGATATGCATCATCCCAATAAATTTCTGATTGAGTTCCAAATTTATTATTTGGTATTTCTTTTAAATTTACATAGAAAGCTAATTGTTGACTAGTAGCTTGTCCACCAAATTTAAATCTTTCCCAAGATGTTCCAATAGTTGATGATAAAATTCCATCACCTGCAAACATACTTCTTGAGTTAGGATCATCTGACTTAAATTCAAATCCTCCTGGTTCTGCAATTAAACCTGTAATTTGTCCATCTTGCATTGTAATTAATGCTGTACCTTCAGGAACAATAATTTTACTACCATTAGTAATTACATTGTTTTGTCCTTTGTAGTTTTCTCCTACACCAGCATTAGTACCTTTAGGTACTGCTCTAAATAATCCTGCAGTTGCTGGAACACCTTTCATAGGTTCATAAAAATCCAACCACTGGTCAGCAAAAGTGGCACTCATAGCACCTGAAAATGCTTTAATAAATCCCATAATCATACCTCTCTTCTCTAGCATTTTTTCTAAATTAAGTATAAAATAAAAGATATATCTTACTTATACTTCATCTATCATTACAATTATATCATAAATATATTTTTTTTATCTACAAAAAAAGACATATCTAAATGATATGTCTTTAAATATTATTCATTATTATGATTTTTAGTAATCTTTTTAACTACTTCATTAGCATCTACACTTTTACCTTTTATAGCTTCTAGTACTTCTATTGGTAGACAGAATATAATTGTATTTGATTGATCACTACTTATATCATTAATAGTTGATAATGTTCTTAAATGCATAGCACCAGGAGTCGTAGCCATAGTTTGAGCAGCTATAGCTAAATTTTTAGATGCTTCTACTTCACCTTGAGCTTTTGTAAGAATTGCATCTTTTTCACGTTCAGCTTCAGCAGCTTTAGCAATTACTCTCTTCATTTCTTCAGGAAGACTAACATCTTTAAGTTCAACATTTTCTACTTTAATTCCCCATGGATCAGTAGCTTCATCAATTATCTTACAAATTTCTGTAGATATTTTTTCTCTTTCTCCTAAAAGTTCATTTAAAGATACACTACCTACTACATTTCTCATAGTAGTTTGAGCAAGTTGACTAACTGCATAATAGAAATTCTCAACTTCTAAAATAGCTTTAGATGCATCAAATATCTTATAGTAAATAACTGCATTTATTCTAACTGAAACATTATCTTTAGTAATAGCATCTTGTTCTGGAACATCTACTGCTTTAGTTCTTATATCAATCTTTTTATATGATTGAAATATTGGTAAAACTACGTTCCAACCAGGTTCCATGATACTACTAAACTTACCACAAGTAAATTTAACTCCTCTTTCATATTCATCAATTTGAACAATACTTCTTAGTAACGTAATTACTACAATTACTACTATAACCCAAAATAACCAATTCATAAGTTACCACCTTTCTTAACATTATTATATTATAAATATAGACAAAACAAAAGAAGTTATTCACTAACTTCTTCATTTTTACATTCTTTATTAATTGTATAATCATTAAGTATTAGTCCTTTAGATACAACTATACTTTGAATACACTTTTCATCATATTTTTTAGAGTCTTCTATGTATTCATCTTTAACAAGTTCTTTAACATATATTATAGTAGCACTAGCCATAGATAATTTAATATTATTATTTTCAATATAATGATTTGCAGCACGTCTAAGTTCTCTTTCTATTTTATTGTCTTCAAGATTAAGTCCTAGTATTACAAGCATTCCGCAAATCATTACTACTAGACTACCCCAAATTATCATTATGTTTTTACTCATTAAAAATCATTTTCACTTTCATAACCAGTAGTTGTATATTTTGGGCATTTTATATATGAAACGTATACTACATTTCCACCTGAAGATGTTATAACTTTAGCATAACCTGAACAACTTCTATTTTTTTCATCAGTTAATGCAGTCATATAACCATTAGATACTAATGTTGATGTTCTAACAATTACAATATCTTCTGAAGAATCACTATAATTTTCAGCATAATATTTTTTAGCAGCTTCTACTACTTTTCTTTCAAGTGGCTCATAAGAATATACTTCTTTTTCTTCAGTATCAGGCTTTATTAAAGCATCAGGATTTTCTCCTAAAAGTCCTAATCTATTAAGTCCTATCGTAGCTACTACTAAACAAAATAAGAACATTAAAATATATAAAAGTTCTACTCTTAATCCCCATCCATTTTTATTCATATTTATCACCTACCTAAATTATATATCATAATTATTATTTTTTCTATAACAATTCTTCTATTTTACTTCTAACTTCATCATCTTTAACACTTGTTAATAACTCTTTTATTTTATTATTTCTATCATTAATTTTAAGTATTTCTTCAAACTTAATAAGTTTACTAGTTATTTGATTTAAATATTTTGACGCATAACTTCTACTAACTTCATATAAGTCTGCTATTTCACCAAGACTATAATCTTCAAAATAATAGTATTCAAAATAGTTTCTTTCCTTTTCATTAAGAAATTCTTTATATATAAGATATAAGTTTACTACATATTCTCTTTCTATCATTAGAACTCCTTAAATAATCCATATATATATTTTTCAATATCAAATGGTATTAAATCAGTTTCTTTTTCTCCGAGTCCAACAAACTTAACTGGGATATTTACTAATTCTTTAATAGCAAGTACTATACCACCTTTAGCAGTACCATCGAGTTTAGTAAGAACTATTCCTGTGATATTTGTTATTTCTTTAAAACTCTTAGCTTGTGCTATACCATTTTGTCCAGTAGTAGCATCTATAACAAGTAATGTTTCAACTGGATTACCAGGTAATATTTCATTAATAACTCTATTCATCTTTTCAAGTTCTTTCATTAAATTAACTTTGTTTTGAAGTCTACCAGCTGTATCTACAAGTACTAAGTCATACTTTTCATCTTTAGCTTTTTTAAGTCCATCGTATATAACAGCAGAAGGATCTTTTCTATCATCTCCATAAAAAGATACTCCAATTCTTTCTGCCCATTCATTTAATTGATTAACTGCTCCTGCTCTAAAAGTATCTCCAGCAATTAACATTATTTTCTTTCCTTCATTTTTAAACTTATTAGCTATTTTAGCAATACTAGTAGTTTTACCAACACCATTAACTCCTACAAAAAGAACTACGTTAGTTTCATCTTCTTTAAGATTAAGTTTACTTGATAAAATATCATCCCCAACATAAATCATGAATAACTCATCAACTATTACTTCTTTTAAATATTCAAAGTCAGTAATGTTTTCACTTTTAACACGTTTTTTAAGTCTATCAACAAAATCCATAACAGTGTTAACACCAATATCAGCAGTAATTAATATTTCTTCAAGTTCATCATAAAAGTCATCACTTATTTTAGTATATTTAATACCTAATAATGAAAGTTTACTAACAAAATTATCACGACTCTTAGAAAGACCTTCAACATACTTTTCTGTCTCTTTAGCTTCTTCTATTTCTTCACTTTTTTCACTATTATCTATTTCTTCTTCATTAATTTTTTCTTTAATCTCTTCTTGCTTATTAAAAATATTTTTAATTTTACTAAAAAATCCCATCTTCATCACCTAATTGCTATTATACCATATAAAATCCCGATAACTAGACAAAACTTAATTTTTTTGATATAATCTATAAATACAAATTGACTTTTCGAAGGGATGATGAAATGAATAGTAAAAATAACGAGACTTTAGTCTGTGCGTTAGGTGGCTTAGGCGAAGTTGGTAAAAATATGTATGTTGTTATGCATGAAGAAGAATTATTTATAATAGATTGTGGAGTTATGTTTCCAGAAGATGATTTAATGGGAATTGACTATGTACTAGCTGATTATAATGTTCTTAAAACTATGCAAAACAAAATTAAAGGTCTAATTATAACACATGGTCATGAAGATCATATTGGTGGTATACCATTCTTACTTCAAAATATTAATATACCTGTTATATATACACCTAATATCGCAGGAAAACTTATTAAGAATAAACTTGAAGAAAGAAATATACCTTGTCCTAAAATGGTAACTGTTAATGAAGAATTATATATTAGAACTAAACATTTTAGTATTGAGTTCTTCACAACTACTCACTCTATACCAGATTCATTTGGTATGGCAATACATACTCCAAATGGAACTATAGTAGAAACAGGAGACTTCAAAATAGATTTAACTCCTATCGGACCAGTTGCTAACATGGGTAAAATGGCTGCTATCGGTAACGATGGCGTTACACTACTTATGAGTGACTCAACTAATGCATTAACTTCAGGTTTCTCAGCAAGTGAATCAGTAGTAGACGAAGCACTTGGAGAAATATTCGCAGCAAACACTGAATCAAGAATAATATTAGCTACATTCGCAAGTAACATCTATAGACTTACTCACATCGTAGAAACCTGTAAAGAAAACAATAGAAAAATCGCAGTATTTGGTCGTAGTATGAATACAAATATTGAAATAGCTATAGAATGTGGTTATATAAAAGATAAAGATATATTTATAACAAGTGATGAAGCTAATAAACTTCCACCATCAAAAGTATGTTTACTTTGTACAGGTAGTCAAGGAGAACCTTTAGCTGCTCTATCTCGTATCGCAAATGGAAACGATAGAAATATAACTCTTATGAAAGATGATACTGTTATATTCTCAAGTTCACCAATACCAGGTAACTCAATGTCAATTAATAGAATCATTAATAAATTATATTTAAAAGGTGCTAAAGTTTATACTAACACTAGTGAATATGATGTACACACAAGTGGACACGCAAAACAAGAAGAATTAAAATTATTATTAAGACTTATACGTCCTAAATACTTCATGCCAATGCATGGTGAATATAGAATGCTAGTAGCACACACTGACTTAGGAGTACTTTGTGATATACCAAGAGAAAATACATTCGTATGCAAAAATGGAGATGTGATTGCTCTTAAAGATGGAGTTGTTTATAGAAAAGGCTCTATTCCAATAAATGATATATATGTAGATGGAAGCAGAATTGGAGACGTTGGTGTTTCAATCATAAAAGATAGAAAAATAATGTCAACAGATGGAGTACTTATAGTTATATTAAATATAAATTTAGTTAATAAAAAACTATTATTAGAACCAAATATAACTACAAGAGGATTCGTAGTAGTAAATGATAATCAAGACCTGATTAAGAAAATACAAGATAAAACAAATATAATCGCATTAAACGAACTTGAAAAAGATAACTTCAGTCTAACAGACTTAAAAAATAGAATTATCTTAGAAATAAATTCATATGTTATAGAATTAACTGGTAGAAGACCAATTATAATTCCAATGATATTAACAACAAAAGAAAACTTGAATAACAATTAATTCAAGTTTTTTATTTTATAAGTTTTCTTTCAAAACTAATAGTATCCTTATCATCAAAATTTATATAATCAACAGAAAGATTAGCTGCTCTACATCCTTCAAAAACAATATTTCCAACTAAGAATCCTCTGTTAACAATGCTGTATGCATTAGATGGAAGATCCGCAAGAGTTGGTACTCTAAATATGGCATACTTTCCATCAAAGAAACATTTATATTGATGACTATGTCCAAAGAAATTTAAAAGTACTGTCGAGTCTTCAACTTCATTTAATAATCTAGATATTTCATGTTTTAATGAGATATACTCTTCTTTAACTTTCATATATGAACTTCTATATCCTGTAACAATAAAATCTTTTCTTACATCTAGAGAATCAGAAATATCGAATCCATTAATAACTATAGGAAAAGCATCATGATTACCAAGTAACATTACATTAATAATACTTTCATCATATGGATATTCTTCAATAACATGATTAACCTGAGCTTTAACATTCATATATTTTCTTTTACAACGTCTATAATTAGCATAACTTCCTTCAATTAAATCACCAGCATGAAATATATATTTAATACCATGACTTAATGCATAATCATAAACTTCTTTTAAATAATCAAAATTTTCATATTTGCTTCCAAAATGAGTATCACTTATAACTATAAATTTAAAGTTATCACTAACATCTAACATAGATGAATCACTAACATATGAATGAGATAAAACTCTTTCATTATTAAGACCTTTTTGTACCATTAATTGCTTTCTAGGAATCTTATCATTATGAACTCTAACAACAGTATTTTCATATCTTAAAGCAACCAATACTTCATCAATACTATTTCTAACTAAATTTAAATATATTTTCTCTTCTTCACTTCCATAATTATATAAATCAATATACATAGCTTTAAGTAAAGATAAATAAACAGATAAACTAATATTAAGTAGTGATACTATCTCCATATAACTTTGACCATCACATAACATATCAAATATTTGATTTCTCTTAGTACCACCAAAATTTTTAGTAACATTCTTGACTTTCTTTTTAAGAAGTACATCAATCATAGTAATTAAATAAAAACTCTCTTCATCCATTGAAGAAACTATATCACTTCTTATTCTTCTTAACATAGAAACTACATAAGACTTCTCTAAATTTAACGTTCTAGATATAGAATCAACATCATAACCTTGTTTAACTAAATTAATTATATATTCATATACATCAAAATTAACATTCTTCATAGTTCCTCCTTAAGTTATAAAATATAATACTATAAAAAAAGAGTTTTTAAAACTCTATTTTTCATATTCTACTTTATAAAGATTAGAATCTATATCAATTATATATTTATCTCTAGTTTCAGATATAAATAATGGATACTTATAATTTTCATTCTTTAAAGTCATATAACCCATTTCACTAATTAAAGGTACATCATAAGTTTTAAATGATTTTTTAAATTCTTCTAAGAATGTTTGAGTATTAGATAAATTATTCTTATTTAAATAATTACTATAATATATTTTAGTTTCTGTATTAGTACTATTGATTATAACTAAATAAGAACTCATATTTTCAACTATTTCAAATGATTTAATATCTTTATAGTCAAATACAATAAAGTCATCATTATTCTTATTTCTAACCTCTAAAAGACCATCATTATTTATAAAGAATTCATATATATAATTAGCTTCAATTTTATCATTTTCTCCAACATATATATCTCTAATATGATTAATAGTATAAGAATCATAATATGGATAATGTGTCTCTATATCATTATATTTAATAGTCTTAGAATTAAATTCATAACATACTTGATAATCTTCATATCCTTCAATAAATACTTGAATTGGTAATAATAATAGAACAAATAATGCTATCATAGTACAAACTAATCTCTTATCATTTTTATCTATAACTTTATTACCATCTTTTAAATTAGTTCTCTTAAGTACAAGTAAAGCACCTACAAAATTAATTCCTGATAATAGTAATGTTGATACAGAATTATAAATAATAATACCAGTAGTTGGTGTATTAAATGTACAATCTTTTATTAGGTTCATATCTCCAAGCATTAAACAAAAATCATAAACACCATGTAAGAATATAACAGCCCATATATTTTTAGTTTTATAATATATACTTCCTAGTAAAAGACCAGCTGATGTTGCTTGAATAATTTGTATTATAGTTGTAAGTAAATCTTGACCAGCTACCAAATTAGTTAAATGAATTAATCCAAATATTAAAGATGAAAATGATATAGAAAGTATAATGTGTTTTTTCGTATCCCCATATCTTTCAATAAATTCATTTTGAAGCCATCCTCTACATAAGAATTCTTCAGCTATACCAATAAATATTGTTAAAAATAATAAATTTATAAAATTTCCAAGATTAAATCCATCAAGAGAAGATAAACTTCCAAGTAAAGATATACCTGCTATTATAAGCATTGGGAATCCTAAAGTAATTGATTTAAAGAACTTTTGTTTTTTATCAGTAAATACATATGAATTTTTAAATAACAACATAACAACAAGTACAAGTAATGCATATATAACTTCTAATAAAAGTTCTGTACCATATTTATAATATGAAATGTTATTTGATATAAATCCTGGTAATACAGTTATAAGACAATCAATTAATATAAACACAATTAACATTTCTATAAAATATAAAAATATATTCTTTTTATTCTTTTTCATGAGTTCACCTATTTATCCTTCTCATCATCGCTTAGAATTCTAAGAATTTTATTTTGATTATATTGTATCTTAGTCATTTGATCATGCAATTCTTCAAGAATTAATTCACTTTTTAAATCAGTTTTATAATCATTTTTACCTCTTAAAGTATCTTTTTTAGCAGCTCTATTTTGACTCATCATAATTATTGGTGCCTGTAAGGCTGCTACACATGATAAGAATAAATTAAGTAATATAAATGGATATGGATCAAAAGCATCTTCTTCACTAAGAATTATAAGATTTATTCCCATCCATAAAATTAAAAATATTATAAATCCAATTATAAATCCCCAACTACCAGCTTTTTCTGTTATTTTATCAGCAAGTTTATCTTTCCATGTTTCATTTTCTTCAGCTTGTTTATCTACATCTATCGCAATTGGTTCATTAAATAAAATTTCCATTAATTGATTTTCGTCTTCATTTTCTAATTCTTTATTTTTAAGTAACATCTTTACTATCTCTTTTTTAGTTCTAACTTGTCCCATATTTATCTACCTCTACTATAAATAATAATATAACAAATACTTTTCAAAGTAAAGAGAAGTCCACTTTTATATTTATCAAATCATAAAAAAACATGATATATTAATAAACTATTAATTCATGTGTCTTTTGAATTATGCACCTATCTTTTTAATTTTTGTTAATGCAATAATACTATAAATTATTAACCAGATAGCCATAATAATGCTTATACCTTTGCAAGTTAATAATGTTATCAAGCCCACAACAATAGACGCTATACATAAAGGCATTAATTTTAAAGCTTTAGTTTGTAACAATATATATAAAATCACTACTAATGCAATGTTAATAATTTCAATAATTCTGATTTCACCAGAAGTTAAAGCTAAGAAAGCAATTAAAATTGCTAAGCAAATATATATTGTTCCTAATCTATTTTTAATTTTTTGACCTTCGTCCACTAAAACATCTCCTCCTACTCTTAGATTAAGTATATCAAATCAATTACGAGAAGTATATAATGTTTTATATATAAAAAGTCCCACATTTATTTTTCAGACAATAAAAAAGCCTCATTACTGAGACTAAATTTTCTAATGGTGGAGAATGTGGGACTTGAACCCGCGACCCCCTGCGTGCAAGGCAGATGCTCTAGCCAACTGAGCTAATTCCCCATTAGGTAGGCACTTGATAACAATCAAGCGTATTAATATTATCATATAAATTACGAATAAGTCAAGTATTATTTTACTATTTTATTAAAATATTCATAATTTCTAGTGCCAATTTAACATTATCATGCCTTATTATGTTATTTTCTATCTTAATTAAAGGTTTATTTATATGTTCAATTTTAATATTTTTAGAATCTACTACTACTAAATCCTTTTGTTCTTGTGTCTCATAAATCTTAACTATCTCAGGATCTATCTCTTCACTATTAGTAATTAAAGTATCTACTTTTCTCTTACCTAAATATTTATTTAATAGTTTAACATGATTACTTGCTTTAAAGTTATCAGTTTCGCCTGGTTGAGTCACAACATTACACACATAGATTATTTTAGCATTAGAGTTGTCTATTGCTTTAACTACATCTTTGCATAATAAATTAGGAATAATACTAGTATACAAACTACCCATACTAAGTATTATCGCGTCAGCATCTTTAATTTTTTCAAGCACTTCAGAATTTGCTTTAGCTTTCTCTTTATAAAATACTTTCTTAATTTTTTTAGGGCTTAAAGTTATATGATGTTCTCCTTCAATAACTTCTCCATCTTCCATTTCACCCATTAAAGTTACACATTCATCAGTTAAAGGAAGAACTTCACCTTTCATATTAAGTATTTCACTAATAAGTTTAATTCCTGAAGATAAATTACCCCCAATATCAGTTAAAGCAGCAAGTATCAAGTTGCCAACAGTATGACCATCAAAATCACCTTTAGAACAGAATCTATAATTTACAAGTTTCTCAACTATATCCTCAGTCTCTGCTAAAGCAATTAAAACCCTTCTAATATCTCCTACCGCAGGTATATTAAATTCTTCTCTTATTTTTCCAGTACTCTTTCCATCATCACAAACACTAACAACAGCTGTTATATCAAATGGAAATTGTTTAAGTCCTTTTAGTAAAACAGATTGCCCTGTTCCACCACCCAAAACCACTAATTTTTTGTTCATATTTTTCCCTCTGTTAATTTATTTTATTATATCGTTCTTCTTTTTATTCTTTTTAGCAAGCTTATAAAATTCATCAATTTTCTTAGCATACTCTTTATATAATCCTTTTTCCCTTAAATTGCTTAAGTAATCATGTACTTCTTCTAACTTAATAGTACCTAAGAAAAATTCCTGATATCCATCCCCCTCATATACTATTGTACCATACTTTTTATCAATTAAAAAACCTGGTCTAGATTTATACCCATAGTTTACACTATAAGTCCTTTTAGTTAATATTTCTTTCGCATGAGTTTCAGGAAAATAAGAACCAATAGATTTCTTACTTGATAACTCAAAAAATAATTTAACTTCACTACCATCAGATAAATAAATTTTATTCATTTTAGATATAGGTTTATAAGAATCTAAACCTACAAAATACATTTTATCTATAGGTACGCATAAATACTCTTTATTCACTTTTTACTCCTTTTTATTTATCAACAAAATACGCATAATATTCTTCAAAACAAATATTTTCAGATTTAATAATATTAGATGCTTCACTACCAACATATCTAAGTCTCCATGTAGAACTTTCAAAACCAGTTATACTACTTTTACCATCGGGAAATCTAAATATAAATCCAAATCTATAAGCATTATCATAAAGCCATTTATATTCAGGACTTTCTTTAGGCTTGTCATATGACTTATATAATGGAACTATATTAAATGAAAGACCTGTTTGATATTCAGAATGTCCAGCTCTAGCCGCAACCCTATCAGCTTCACTATAGCCATATGCATTCTTATATTTTTCAAATATTTTTTCTTGATCAGAATATGATCTATATCCATCAGATAATACAAATGTATATCCTTCAGCGCTGGCTGCTTCAATCAAAGCAATAATGTTATCCATAATACTCTCACTAATTTTAACACCGCTATAAGCATACGCAGATGAAACTTCAATAATATCATCAGGTTTATAATCTTTACTTAAACCATAAAGTCTATTAACAAGCATTAATTCACCCTTAGATACGTCAGTCTCTTTAGTATTATCAAACCAATCAATATTAGCCTCAGTATTAATAATAGTAACTATATTTTTATAACTTTCAAGTTTATTTTCTTTTTTATAATCTAAATATTTAGATAAGTTTTTATATATAAAGTATTTTTCATCCATGAACTTAACTATATTTTTATCATATTTTAATTCTAAAAGCTTATCTATCTCACTATCACTTAATTTACTTTTAATAGTTGTTATTTCATCTTCTTTGTATCCAACTAAACCAAGCTTATACTCATAAGTTTGCTTATATTTATAATTACTTATCAGTTTATATGAGCCAAATATAATCGCACTTAATACAACCATAAATATAAAAAATCTATAATAGTTAAATCTTCTAACAACCATTTTTTACTTTCCTCCATTATAATTATACTAAATTTAAGAGTATTTTTATAGACCCTAGTCATAAATAGACAAAATATTACAAATAAAAAAGCAATCATTAAGATTGCTTCAATCTACTTTTTAATTTCAAATGTAGTTCCTTCACGAGTATCTTTAAGTATAATACCCATTTCTAATAATTCATTACGTATTTGATCTGCAAGTTCATAGTTCTTATTCTTCTTAGCTTCGTTTCTCTCTTCTATTTTAGAATTGATAAATTCAGTATCTACTTCACTAGTGTTATTAGTCTCAGTAGTAAGTTCAAGTCCTAAAACTTTATCAAAGTCTTTAATTAATTCATATTTAGTTAAATCATTTGTTTCAGCTTTTAATACATCATATATTACACTAATCGCATTGGCAGTATTAATATCATCTTCTAAGAATGAAACAAATTTATTTTTATATTCATTAAATACTGAAGTTTCTACTTCTCCATCTTTAGATAAACTTAACACCTTATTTTTAAGCTTTTTATAAGCATTTTCTGCTCCATCTAATGAACTATAACTAAATGTTAATTGTTTTCTATAATGACTTTGTAAACATAAAAAACGATAACTAAGTGGATCATAACCATTTTCAATTAATGTATCCACTGTTAGTGTCTTACCTTTACTCTTACTCATCTTTCCACTTTCATCATTTAAATGTTCAACATGGAACCAATACTTACACCAAGGATGACCTAAGAAGCTTTCAGATTGAGCTATTTCATTAGTATGATGAGGGAATATATTATCAACTCCACCACAGTGAATATCTAACTTTTCTCCTAAGTATTTAATACTTATACCAGTACATTCAATATGCCAACCTGGATATCCAAGACCAAATGGACTTTCCCATTTTAAATCTTGACTATCAAATTTAGACTTAGTAAACCAAAGAACAAAATCAGCTTTATTCTTTTTATTATTATCAACTTCAACAGTATCTCTTACTCCATCCATTAATTCTTCTTCATTATGATTAGTTAAAACATAATATTGTTTTAATTTACTAGTATCAAAATATACATTTCCACCTGCTTCATAAGCATATTTTGTATCTAGTAATTTTTGAATTATTTTTATATATTCATCAATATTCTCTGTAGCTGGACTAACTATTTCAGGTTTAATAATATTAAGTTTCTTAAAATCTTCAAAGAATATATCAGTATAATATTTAGCTATTTCTAATACTGTTTTATGCTCTTTTTGAGCAGCAGTAACCATCTTATCATTACCAGTATCAGAATCACTAGATAAATGACCTACATCTGTAATATTCATACATCGTTTAACATCATACCCTAAATATCTTAATGTACGTTCTAAGATATCTTCCATTATATAAGTTCTTAAGTTACCAATATGTGCAAAATGATAGACAGTAGGTCCACATGTATACATATTAACAACTTTACCATTCCAAGGAATAAATTCCTCTTCACTATGACTTAAAGTATTATAAATCTTTAATGACATATGCTATTACACCTCTTTCTTTAAAATAAATTCTATCACATTTTATGCTTTATTAAAAGAAAAAAGATTGAATACTCAATCTTTTTAACTATTTAACAGTGAATTTTAATGTACTTGGTATATTAGTAACACTACTATCATTAAATTTATTTGCTGTAACTTGATCTTTAGCATAACCAATAGTAGCACTTGTCCTAGAAAACATATATTTCATATTAGTTACATTACTTATATCAAAATTACTCAAATCTAAGCTATTTACTTTACTACCTTCAAACATACTCTCCATATTAGTTACTTTTGATGTATTAAAACTAGTTACATCTATATTAGTTGCTTCAGCAATAGCAAACATCTTCTCCATAGAAACTACGTTACTTGTATCAAATTCATTAAGTCCTGTTATAGTTGTTGCTTGATTATATGCAAACATTGCTAACATGTTTTTAACATTTTTGGTATTAAATGTACTTAAATCTAAAGTCTTAGCTTTAGTAGCACCAAACATACCACTCATATCATTAACTAGTTCAGTATTAAAACTACTTAAATCTATTGAAGTTGCATTACTTTGAGTAAACATTCCAGCCATAGAAACAACAGGTTTACCATTTATATATGTACAAACTTTACTAGTTACTGGTTCAGTTGATTCCAAGTTTGTTAGTGTTACTCCCCATCCATCATCACTCATATTTTGCCAAGAAGCAGTTGAATTTTCTTGATTATAGTTTGGTAAAGATTTTGATTGTTTATACTTATAAGTGTATTGTCCATTAGTATAAGTTGCGCCTTGAGTTAAAGTACCATTAAATGTACAATTTACCACTTCAGGAGTAAAAGAACCACTAGAGCACTTATAACCGTCTAAATTACCATTTTCTAAGTCATCTATAGTTAAGTCTTCAATTGCTTTATTATCATTTAAACTTGCTATCCATTTACCATTAGATACTTTCATATCAGTTACTTTTCCATTGTTATCCAAAATAATGCAGTACTTAAGTTTTTCTCCAGTCATATCAAGCTTAGAACTATTTTCAGAACTTATAGTTTTTATAGTATTTCCTGTTATAGAACTTGATATATATTTCTTTTCAGCCTCTGTATAAACTTTCTTTGTTTCAGTTAAGAATGTTTCTTTTTGCGCTTTATTATACATATTTATTACATTAGGAAGTGCAATAATTACTAGTATTGCTAAAATTGCTATTACAGCTAGTAATTCAACTAATGTAAAACCTTTCTTATTTTTCATATCATCACCTATTTTATTATAATATATACCCCCTTTTGTTTCTTTT
>JABLTL010056942.1_pt1 | contig 60133 bp, 61 predicted proteins | sample 7160151 | NCBI WGS metagenome assembly JABLTL01 (sample SAMN14651223, study PRJNA627086) | human gut metagenome | isolation source: feces | host: Homo sapiens | reverse complement strand
ACGTGTGATACATATGCAATGTATCAAGTAAACTTAGAAGATATATTAGATGATACAATAACAAAAAGATTAAATAATAAATATATAAAGATATCATTAAATGATGGAACACCAAAAGTATTAAATACATATCAAAGTGTTACACCCACAATTAATAATGCTGATGCCTCATTTAAATTAACAAGTGGGTCATTAAGCCCAAAAGGTAGTAGTAATGATTCAGTAAATTATAATTTAAAGTTATGGATGAATTATGATACGCCAGCATTAGATGAAGTTATGAGTGCAACATTTAAAAGTAAGATAAGTGTAGTATCAGTATATACAGAAGAAGAAAATTTAAATAATGAAATAACAATTACTTATACAAGTAAAGATGTAGAGTATAGTAATGTAAGTGAAACTATTGAAATAATAGGTGAAAGTAAAGAAAAAGATATTATAGAATATAGTGAAGATGGTAGTAGTTATACAAGTGTTGATATCCCGAGTAAGAAAGTGACTTTATTAAGAACCTATAGTAAAGAAAATACCCACCATATTTATTTTAAAGATGAAGTAGGTAATATTAAAGAAAAAGCTATCGAACTAAAATATTTAGATCAAACAGGGCCAACAATTTCTTTAAATAAAAGTAGTGAATGGGGAATAACAAATACCATTGATATTACATTAAAAGATGAGAAATCTGGACTTGCTGGTTATGCTTTAACAAATACTGAAACTGAGCCCAGTGAATGGACACATGTTAATGGACAAGAAGTGAATGTAACAGAAACAGTTTACAATAATGGCAAATATTACATATATGCAAAAGATTTATTAGGAAATATTAGTCATACAAGTATCGATATTGATAAAATAGATGATATAGCCCCAGTAATAACAAGTATAACGGAACAAAGTGAATATGGTTTAACAAGTACCATAACAATAAATGCAAAAGACAGTGAAACCGGTCTTAAAAGATATGGTATAAGTGATCCTAATAATCAAATTACTTGGACTAATTTTACTGGCAATCCTAAAGAAGAAAATATAATATTTACAGCAAAATTAAATGGGCGTTATAGTATTTATGTGGAAGATAATGGGACAAGTACTGCATCTCAATATTTTAATGTAACTAAAGTAGATATGATAAAACCAACAGCTAAAATTAATGCTAGTGTGTTAAATGATTCTATAACTATAAGTGCAACTGGGTCAACTGATTTACAAACAGGTATAGCAAAATATGAATATAGTATAGATGGGACAACATATTATTCATCAGAAGAAGAAAATTATACTTTTACTGGATTGAATGATGGCGTATACACTGCGTATTTAAGAGTTACGGATAAAGCAGGACTAAGCACAACAATAAATACTAGTGCAGTAGTAGCTTATCAAAATGTCTATGTTTCAAGTTCTGGTGATGATTCAAGTGGCAATGGTTCTAAGGAAAGTCCTTTTGCTAGTCTTAACATGGCTTACGTAAAAGTAAAATCTGGAGGGAATATTAAATTACTAAGCGATATTACGCCTATAATGGCTACTTATTTTGATACTGAAAATAAAAATATAACTTTAACAAGTGCAAACACTGATGAAAGATTCATCATCCATCGTTCAAAGGATTTTATTTCTAGTCCAGTAATTACTATTAAAAATAAAAATGTCCTTAACATAAGAAATGTGGAATTTAATGGCGAAAGTGTTAGTTCTACAGCAACATTATTATATTCTTCAAATGCAACATTAAATTTATTAGAAGATACGGTTTTAGATAGTAGTATAGCAACAACTGTTAGTGTTGGTGCTGCTGTTCATGTTGATAATGGTGGTTACTTAAATATTTATTCTGGAGTTATTATTGAAAATAATAAAGGTAATAAAGTCGGTGCAATAAATGCCTATACATCCGTAGTAAATATGTATGGTGGCACGATTACTAGAAACGAAGTAGTCATATCAACAGGTGGTTGTAGTGCAGGGGGCGTTTCAGTATGGGAAGGGACATTTAACTTAAAAGGTGGGACAATCTCAAGAAATAAAGGCTGCTGGGGTGGTGGCGTCAAAGTGAATGGCCGTGATAACGACGCGATATTCAATATGAGCGGTGGTTCCATTCAAATGAATGAATCACCACTAGCAGGTGGTGGTATTTTGCTTCAAAATGACGGCGCTGGAAAAGCAATAGGAACTATTACGGGTGGTACAATATCAAGTAATGACGCAACGACAGGAGGTGGTATTTACTTGGATAATGCTACCATGAATATTTCTAACGTAACTATAAATGACAATAATTCTACCTCTACTGGTACCGGAGGCACAACAGGAGGTGGTATAAGGTTAGCAGGGGCATCAATCCTTACTATGACGAGTGGAGAAATAAGTGGTAACTATTCGGCTACTATGGGTGGTGGAATCGGATTATTTAATAAAAGTAAATTTTATTTCAAAGGAGGCACAATCAAAAATAATACTGCTAAATTAAACGGTGGCGGTATTGTGTATGGAGATACTGACACAGCATTATACATGCAAGGCGGTAGTGTCATTAATAATAAAAGCGAAACAGCTAATACTTATGGTGGTTTATATTGGGGTAATAATGCAACGTATTCCTATTCATCAGGAACTATCAGTGGTAATACACCAAAAGATTCTAACAAGTAGTTTTATTGGTACAATTTTATCTTATGCAATGACAGCCGAAATAGTTGGTGGCTCAGGCACTGAAGGAGGCCCAAATCATTTATATATTCAAGGTGGAAACGTCATCAATAATAAATGTACAGCCAGTAATGGTATTGGCGGTATTAATGTCAATACATCATCAGGATCTACTTATACTCATTCTTCAGGTACAGTCTCAGGTAATACACCCATAGACAACGGTTCTTGGTAGTAGTTAACTACAACAAAAATAGGTTTACGAAAGTAATCTTTTTTTGTATAATACTTACTAGGTGATGTGAGATGGAGTATGCACATATTAAACAAGAAAATATTAGAAACTTTTCTATTATAGCCCATATAGATCATGGTAAGAGTACGCTTGCTGATCGAATACTAGAAATTACTGGTGCTTTAAGTGAAAGAGAAATGACGAGCCAAGTACTAGACAGTATGGATCTTGAAAGAGAAAGAGGTATTACTATTAAGTTAAATGCCGTTTCTTTAAATTATGACTTTAATAACGAAACATATTTACTTAATTTAATTGATACACCGGGTCATGTCGACTTTTCTTACGAAGTTTCAAGAAGTCTTGCCGCATGTGAAGGAGCAATACTAGTTGTTGACGCAGCTCAAGGGATAGAGGCTCAAACTCTTGCAAACTTGTATTTAGCAATGGGAGCTGATTTAAAAATTATTCCTGTTATTAATAAAATAGATTTACCTAATGCTAATATTCCTAAAGTAAAAGAAGAACTTAAAAGAGTACTTGGTTTTAAAGAAGAAGAAATCGTTTTATGTTCTGGTAAGACTGGGGAGGGTGTTCGTGATTTAATTGAAGCAGTTATTACAAGAATAGACCCACCTAAAATAAATAATGAAGATACTCTTCGAGCTTTGGTTTTTGATTCCTATTTTGATCCATATAAAGGGGTTGTCGGCTTAATAAAAGTTGAAGATGGTTCTTTAAAATGTGGGGATGATATTTACTTTATGGCAGGAGATGCGGCGTTTAATGTAACAGAGCTTGGTGTACATACACCTCATGAATTACATACAAGTGAACTTAAAAGTGGTGAGGTTGGTTACTTTGCCGCGGCGATTAAAGATATTTCCAAAGTTCAAGTAGGAGATACGATTACTCTATTAAAGAAAAAAGCAAGTATACCAATTCATGGTTATAAACCTATGAAACCAATGGTTTATTCTGGTATATTCCCCGTTGAACCAAATCGTTATGAAGCCTTAAAAGAAGCATTTGAAAAACTAAAACTAAATGATGCCGCCTTAACTATTGAACCAGAAACATCAGATGCTTTAGGGTTTGGCTTTAGAGTAGGTTTCTTAGGCCTTTTACATATGGATATAATAACAACTAGACTAGATAGAGAATTTAATTTACCAGTTATTGCTACTAGTCCTAGTGTTATATATAAAGTAACACTTACAAATGGTGAAGTAATAAAAATTGATAGTCCAAATAAAATGCCAGAACCAGTCAAAATTAGTAAAATTGAAGAACCATTTATTTATACTAATATCATTGTCCCAGCTGAGTATATCGGTGCTATCATGGAATTATGTCAAAATAAAAGAGGTATTTATAAATCACTTGAATATATCGATGAAACAAGAGTCAATATTCACTATGAAATACCACTTAGTGAGGTTGTATATGATTTCTTTGATAAGTTAAAAAGTACGACTAAAGGTTATGCTTCTTTTGATTATGAAATATGTGGTTATAAAGAAAGCAAATTAGTTAAAATGAGTATTTTATTAAATGGTGAGGTTGTTGATGCTTTATCTATTATAGTTCATAAAGATTTTGCTTATCAAAGAGGACGAGCAATCGTAGAAAAATTACGAACATTAATACCTAGACAATTATTTCAAATACCAGTCCAAGCTCAAGTTGGTTCTAAAGTTATTGCTCGTGAAAACATTAGTGCAATGCGTAAAAATGTTTTAGCTAAATGCTATGGCGGTGATGTATCTAGAAAAAGAAAACTACTAGAAAAACAAAAAGAAGGTAAAAAAAGAATGAAAATGGTTGGTAATGTTGAAGTACCACAAGAGGCGTTTTTAGCAGTTTTAAGTGAGGGGGATAAATAATGGCTAAAACTTATAGTAATTTAAGTGATGAAGAGAAAAAAAAGAGAATACTTTTAGTGGCCGATTATGTTATTGAAAATAAAGCATCCACTAGATTAACAGCTAAATTTATTAGTGATAATCATTTTCCAATATCTAATGTAACCGTGCATACATGGCTTCAAAAAAATCTAATAAAACTTGACCCCGTACGTTATCAAAAGGTTAGTGAAATTTTAAAGTTTAATACTCCTGCTTCAGTAGAAGATGCCGCGACAAAAAGTAGAGTTTTTGCTGCTGCTAAATGTATACTTTTAGATTATACTGTTGATGAAACAGCTCAAGAACTTTCGTCAACTCGTGATACCATATATGATGATTTGACTAGTAGATTACCTAAGTTAGATAAGAAGATAGCGGATGACGTAAAGAAAAAATTACAAGAACATAAACTAACTAATTTAACACAATATAATTATGGTCTTCCAGAAGAAACATTAAATGAAAGGAGTAAAAAAATCAAATGACAACATATTACTTAGAAAAATATAATGCCTTTGATAGAACCATCATTGAAGAAGCTCTTTTAGGTGTATCTTATGCCGAAATAGCAAGAAAATATAATTTGCCTTATTATAATATACCAAAGATCATTAATTCTCTTAACTGTCCCACAAGTTCTAATTATGATATTGCCTTATACTCTGCTATAATGATGGAACAATCACTAGCAAATATTAAAATAATTGATTACGACCTTCAAAATTCAGTAACTAACTATATAAAAGCAGGATACTCATTTCTAGAAATAGCCATTTTGTTAGATAGCACAGAAGAAAACGTTAAAAATATATTTTCTTCTTTAAAAAGAAATCCTGAAACTAAAGATGAATACAATACACTTAAAAATATATATACATCTAAAGTTGAAAAAAATATGTATACTGTTTTTAAAAGACTAGTAAAATTAGAAGAACAAGGCATCAATATAGAACAATATAGTAATTCCAAAACATATAAAGAATATTGTAAATACAAAAAAAGAAAAGACCTATTATATACTTTTATTAATTATGATACGACCCTAGAAAACTTAGCCAATGTCTATAATGTAGATTATAAAACATTATGTCTTTACTTAAAAAATGAAGATTTATTTGCCGAACAAGTAATGAATCCCTTATTAGTAAAAAAATTCTATAATAAAGCAAAATACGTTTTAACTATGGAAAAAGAAGAAACGCCAATAAAACAAAATACCTTTCATAATAACGATATTCCAAGTAAAGGTTTAAATCGTCTTTATCCTAATCTTAATTATTATATAAAAATAATTTTAACTTTTAAATTATCTTTTGAGGAATTTGCCTATTTTGTTCATTTAGAGCCATCCAAATATTTATATGACTTTATTATAAATAATTGTAAGCCTTTAGAAAAGTGGGCTATTAGATATAATTTTGATGATAATTCTCGTCCTACGACTGACTTTTTCCATTATGAACAAGCCAAAAAGTTTGATCGCGAATATGCCATTGCTTGTCTTAAAAATGATGCCCAAGTTAAAGACTCATGTTTAAAAATACTTAATGATTATGAATTTAAGAAAATAATTGTTCAAAGAAAAAATGGCAATAAATTAACCGAAGAACAAAAAAGAACTATCTTTCTATATCGGTTAAAATACGCGCTTAGTTTTAATAAGTTAAAAGAAATATCAGGATATAATTTAGATGGTTGGAAAGTACCTGTAGAACTTTTAGAAGAAACTGAAAAATTAAATGCCTATAATGAAGAAATATCTAAAAAACCAACTGTTTTAAAAAAAACTTTAAGGAGAAAAGAACAAAATCATGAATAAGGCTGTTTATATTCATATTCCTTTTTGTAAAAATATTTGTTCTTATTGTGATTTTTGTAAAATGTTTATTACAAGTGAATGGAGTTATAAGTATTTAGATTGTTTAAAAGAAGAAATTAAAGATAGATATTTAAAAGAAGAGGTCCATACCCTTTATATTGGTGGCGGAACGCCTTCGGCTCTTAGCAGTGCCGCATTGCTTAAATTAAAAGAGATTTTAGGCTTATTTGATTTACATGCGTTAGAAGAATTTACTTTTGAATGTAACCTAGATGACATAAATGAAAAACTACTTACTACTTTAAAAGCACTAGGTGTTACAAGACTTAGTATAGGTATTCAAAGTTTTAATCATGAAAATCTTAAGATATTAGAAAGAAGACATACTTATAAAGAAGCAGAAGATAGTATAATGCTAGCAAGAAAACTTGGCTTTAACAATATTAATCTTGATTTAATTTATGCAGTACCTGGTGAAACTTTAAAAGATTTAGAAAATGATTTAAAATTGTTTTTAAAATTAAAGCCCGATCATATTAGTACTTATAGTTTAATGATTATGCCTCATACAAAGATTTATTTAAGACATTTTTCTCCTATAAGTGAAGATGAAGACTATGCTATGTACCAATATATATGTCGCATATTAAAGAAAAAGGGTTATAACCATTATGAAGTTAGTAATTTTGCTTTGAAAGGACACGAGTCTAAACATAATTTAACATATTGGAATAATGATTACTATTACGGTTTTGGTCTTAGTGCATCAGGCTACTATGATGGTATTCGTTATACTAATACTTACAATTTTAAAAAGTATTTAAATGGTGAATATGATGGTGAAAGAAATATTTTAACCAAAAAAGATATTATGGATAACGAAATAATGCTTGGTATGCGTAAGCTAAAGGGAATTAATATTTTAAATTTTAAAAATAAATTTGGCATAGATATTGAAGATGCTTACCCCATTAAACCATTACTAAAAAATAAAGATTTAATTAAAAAAGGAGAATATATTTTTATTGCCCCGGACAAACTATATGTAATGAATGAAATTCTCATGAAAATGATATAGGAGGGTGTATGAAAAAAATATTCTTTTTTTTAATGCTTTTACCAACAAGTGTCTTTGCGAGTTCCATTAAAAGTGTGGAGGTTTTAAATGGTACGTTATCACGTGAATTTGAACCAACTAATAATATCTATTCCATTATATTAAATGATGATGCAACTTCTTTAATGATGAATTGTGAAACTGAAAGTGGCACAACAATTAATATCTATAATAACGAGTATGTACCAGGAGAAGAAAACAAAGTCATTTATGAAACAGTTAACGAAGAAGGAAAAAAGGAAGAATATGTTTTTTATTTAGAAAAGGACATTGCAACACCTGTTTTTGCTACAAGTTATGAAGAAGATGAAAAAGAAAAGATAATACCCCATTTAAAATGGTATGTTATAAGTGGAGTTGTATTTATTAATTTACTTTTATTTAAGATAATTGTTTTAGGTTTTAAAAGATAAATCTTAGCATATTATGTACTATGAATCATTTTATTGCCCATCGTGGCTTACATACGAGTTCTATAAAAGAAAACACATTAAAGGCTTTTAAAGAAGCATGCAAAAGCCCTTTTTATAATGGTTTTGAATGTGACATTAGAACAACTAAAGATAATATGCTAGTTATTGTTCATGATGCTTTTATAGGTAAACACATAATTAGAAATACAAATTATGCAACTCTAAAGAAAAAATATAGTATTCCTACTCTTAAAGAAGTACTGGAGCTAGAGACTGATAAGATTATTCTTTTAGAAATAAAAGAGTTAGATTTAGATATAGATAATTTTTTAAATGTTATAAATAACTATAAGAAACAAAATATTTATATCATGAGTTTTTATAATAAAGTGATAAAAAATTTAAAAAGAGTAGGTTGTGCCTTCCCACTAGGCGTTTTAAATTATGTTTTTAATAGTGAAGAAGAGTATCATGACTATGATTTTATTGTTCTTTTAGAATCTGTATTAAGTGATAATCTTATTAATTATTTTACAGCCCAAAATATTAAAATATTTGTTTATGGAATTCATAAGTTAAATGAAAGTAAACAAATATATAATAACCTTTACTTTATAGTTAACAATATTTTATAATTTTATTGGTGGTTTTAATGTATGTAATGGCAAAAAAATTTTTTGAAGAGTTTGTTTCTAAATATAATATAAAAGAAGGAAATATTACTAATACATATTATTATAAATATAGACATACTTATGATGTTGTTAATATGATGGAAAAAATAACTTATAATTTAAATGAAGAAGAGAAAGACATTTTAAAGGCAATTGCTATCTTTCATGATTTAGGTAGATTTGTGCAGTTAGAAAAGTATAAAACTTATGACGACATAAAAAGCAATTTTGATCATGCTTTAGAAAGTGTTAAAGTATTAGAAGAAAATAATTTTTTTAAAAATAATAATATCAAAGAAGATTTAAAAAAGAAAATGTGTGAGGCAATATATTATCATAACAAACTAAGTATTACTGGTTGTAGTAAAGATGCTTTAGAATATGCAAGATATATTAGGGATGCTGATAAATTAGGTGTTTTATATCGAGTAGGCGATTATGATAAACTAGATGAGATAAGTTCCTCTGTCTTAAATACTTTTAAAAAGGAAAAGTTAATTAATTATAGTATTTTAAAAACACGTAGTGATGGCTTACTTGCAGAACTCGCTTTTATCTTTGATTTAAATTTTGATATAAGTAAAGCTATCTTAGTTAAGGAAGGAATACTTGATAAAAGAGTTAAGCTTTTTGAAGATTTAGCTTGTTTTAATGATATTGTCAGTGTAACTTCACGATACAAAGAAAAAATAAAAACATTAGTATAGTAAATCTAAATAATAAATCTAGTTTATTGCATTTTATTTTACAAAATATTGACAATATATAACAATTTTAGCTTGTTTTTTGATATAATTATAAAACGTCGGGGGTGTTACGATGAAAAGATGCGAAGTTGATTATGATAAACTAAGCCCAATGATGAAACAATACTTAGATATTAAAAAAGATTATGAAACAGAACTATTATTTTACCGAATTGGTGACTTTTACGAACTATTTTTTGAAGATGGAGAGCTTGCATGTAGAGAATTAGAATTAACTTTAACTGGTAAAAATGCTGGATTAGAAGAAAGAATCCCTATGTGTGGGGTACCATTTCATTCTGTAAAGCCCTATATTGAAAGATTAATTACAAAGGGATACAAAGTAGCTATATGTGAACAATTAGAAGACCCCAAAAACACTAAAGGAATGGTTAAACGAGGTGTTACTAATGTTATAAGTAAGGGAACTGTTGCCGATTTAGAATTATTAAACGAACACAATAACCACTATATTGCTAGTGTATCTGATTATAATTATATATATGTTATATGTTATGCAGATATTTCTACAGGTGATTGTTATGTCTCAATATTACCCCATCAAAAAGAAAAACTTATTAATACTATTTTAAAATTAGGGATATTAGAGATTATTTTAAGAGATAATGAAGATACAGAGCTACTTGCCATTTTAAAAGGAACTTATGGTATTGAAGTATCAGTTTGTACTGAGGAACTAGAAGGAAAGTATGAGTCTTTATATAGTCATTTAGAAGAAGAACATTATGTTCACGCGATTAAACATTTGCTTTACTATTTAGTCGTTAAAGAACTTAAGGATTTGAGCCATTTTAAACCAGCTATCGTAGTGATACCAGATGACTATTTAGAGATGGACGTGCATACAATAAGAAACTTAGAGCTAGTAGAAACATTAAGACTTAAAGAAAGAAATTTTTCTCTTATTTGGTTAATTGATAAAACAAGAACAAGTATGGGTTCAAGAAAATTAAAAAGCTGGCTTTTAAATCCCCTTAAAGATCGTAAGTTAATTGAAAGTCGATATGATAAGATAGAAATTCTTAATAATCAGTTTATTTTAAAAGATAGTTTAAGAGATTCACTATATAAAGTTTATGATATTGAAAGACTATGTGGTAAGATTACGTGTGGTTCTGTTAATGCAAGAGATTTACTACAATTAAAGGTAAGCTTGCAAGAATTACCTAATATTAAGAAAATAGTAAAAGAGCTAGGCTTTAAAGAAAAAATTACTACCCATGAAGACTTATATAACTTACTAGATAAGGCTATTTATGAAAATCCTCCTATTACGTTAAAAGAAGGCTATTTAATTAAAGAAGGTTATAATAGTGAACTTGATGAATTAAAAAGTATTAGAAGTGGTGGTAAAGAGTTTATTGCTAATTTTGAAAATCATTTAAAAGAAGAAACTGGTATTAAAAATTTAAAAGTTGGTTATAATAAAGTATTTGGTTATTTTATTGAGATTAGCAAAGGCCAAATTGCCAATGTACCAGAAGATTTACATTGGGAACGAAGGCAAACCCTTACAAATGCAGAACGGTATATCTCACCTGAATTAAAAGAAAAAGAAGCTCTTATTTTAAATGCTGAAGAAAAAATTATAGATATTGAATATAATTTATTTAATGAAGTTAAAGAAGAAATTAAAAGAAACATCTTAAGTTTAAAAGATACAGCTAATGTTATAGCTGAGTTAGATGCGATTACCTCTTTATCAGTAGTAGCAGAAGAATATAGATTTGTAAGACCCGTTTTAAATGACGAACATTTTATTGAAATAAAAGCCGGTAGACACCCAGTTATTGAAAAAGTTAGTAATTCTTCTTATGTCGCGAATGACTGCATTATGGATAATTCTATTAATACTCTTTTAATAACCGGTCCTAATATGAGTGGTAAATCAACATTTATGCGGCAATTAGCAATTATTGTTATTCTAGCTCAGATGGGGTCATTTGTACCAGCCAAAAGCGCTAAATTGCCTATTATTGATAAGATTTTTACAAGAATTGGCGCCAGTGATGATTTAGTAAGTGGTGAGTCTACATTTATGGTGGAAATGAAAGAGGCTTGTAACGCGATTTTAAATGCAACTGAAAATAGTCTAATTTTATTTGATGAATTAGGGCGTGGAACTGCGACATATGATGGTATGAGTATTGCCGAGGCTATATTAAATTTTGTAGCAACCCATATTCAGTGTAAAACATTGTTTTCAACCCATTACCATGAACTTACTGTTTTAGAAAACAAAATACCATCAATAAAAAACGTTCATGTAAGTGCCGTAGAAGAAAATGGTAAATTAACATTTCTTCATAAAATTAAAAATGGCGCCGTTGATAAAAGTTATGGTATTCATGTAGCTAAACTTGCCGGCTTACCTGATGAAATTATAAATGACGCGATGAAGATACTAAGTGTTTATGAAAATAAACCAAAGAAAAAATATGATGAATCCCAAATACAATTAGTAATGGATTTTCAAGATGAGAAAAAAGACCCCATTAGAGAAAAACTTGATAGTATTGACCCCCTTAGAATGACTCCAATGGAAGCAATAAATGTTTTATATGAATTAAAAGAAGAAAATAATCATAAATATTAGAAAAGGACTGATGATATGGAACAAGAAACAAAAACTTATTTCTTAAAAAATTGTATTTCTTTTGGTAATGAAAATATGACCAAAGAAGAAGAAATGGAAATAAAAAAAGGATTAAAAAATATTATTAATAATTATAATTCAGAAAACGCTTTAATAGAACTAGGTTATTTATTTTCGGAGTATGGTATTAAAAATGTCAAAAAAGTAATTAATAGCTCTAGTATTACAGAAACTGGTCAAGTTGTTGCTCTTAAAAAATCAGAGCATTACAAAGAATTTAATACAATGCTTAAAAATTATACAACAAGTGCTTATCCAGTAATAATTGGTTTTAGTGAAGAAATGCCCATTAATAGTGATAGAAAAAGAAGAAAAGAAAAGGCTATATTTAGTTTTGATTATTATTTTGATAAAAATACTGATATACCCCTAGTAAGGATTCATAAAGATGATAAAGAATTAGCAAGAAAGACTAAATATGAAGAAATAAATCAAGCTATTTTAAATGGGGATACTAAAACATTACAAGAAAATGTTGAATTTATTTTGAAAAGACCAGTTTATCATTATTTAATTAATATGTTTTCTTTAAAAATGCCTATAGATACAGAAGAAATTAAGTTATATCGTCGTAAAAAGATGGATTAGGACTAGTATGTACTAGTCTTTTTTGATAAAATAATGATGGTGATGTTTTATGCTTAAAAGAAGCGAACTTAGAAAAGAATGTATGACTATTTTATACCAAATAGACATTTTGCGTCAGAATAAAGTGCCGTACGAAATAGAGAGTGTTATTAAAGAAAATATAGGTTTTGATAATGCGTTTGTTAAAGATATAGTTTTTGGTGTCATGGAAAGAATTGATGAAATTGATAAACTTGCTAATAGTTATTTAAATAATTGGGATATTAAAAGACTAGATAAAACGGGTGCCGCCATTTTAAGAATGGGTATTTATGAAATGAAATATATGGATACACCACCTGTAGTAGTTATTAATGAAGCCATAGAGCTTGCTAAAATTTATACTGATAGTGACGTTGTAAAAATGATTAATGCTGTTTTAGATAAATTACTAAAGGAAGAATAATGAAAAAGAACAATAATGGTTATATTGATTTTAAACAAGTTATTCCAAATCAAAGAAAAGCTATTAAAGAGGGAATATTAGAATCCACAAATGGTTGTGGGCCACATTACCAAGGTTGGTGGCTTAAAAACATTGATGAAAAAAACTGGTTTATGAAAATTTTTTGTGAAAGTAAATTACCATATCGTTTTTATGTTGAACTTCTCTTAGAACATCTAGCTCAAGTTGTTCAAATTCCTACGATTAAATCAGAAATTGTATCTTTAGGACATGGCATATATGGGCTTATTTCTGAAGATTACAGAATGGAAGACAAAGAAATATTTTCCGGTAAAGAAATAATGCTACAATATCTAAGCTTTTTAAAAGATAGTGAAAAATTAGAAAGTACACTTGGGATATCTAGTTTAAATGATTTAAATAATTCCTTGTTAGAATATAATTCTTTAGAAATGGTAGCCCGTGCTTTAGATTACCATTTTCAAAGTAAACCTAATAAAAAAGAATTATGTAGTAATATATTAAACGGTTTATGTGATAGATATGTGTTTTTATTTTTGATGATGCAATCTGATTTTCATTTAGGTAATTGGGAAGTTTTTGAAGGAGATAATTTAGCATTTCTAACACCTTGTTTTGATATGGACATGAGTTTTAGAAAAAATTTTGCCGATTCAAACAAAAATAATTCCTTAAAATACCAAATGACACCTTGTGATAATGTTTACGAAGATTTTAAAGTCTTCTATAATGATGCTAGTACAGAAAGAAAAAAAGAAATTGATAATTATTTATCTTTATTGACACCATTTGCTATTGAAAATTCTATTGCCATTGTTGCTAGAAAACATAACATTGCTTTTCCAGAAGAATACAAAAATGAAATTTTAAAGAACTATTCTGAACATTATGAGAATGTCCAAAGTGTTTTGAAAAGACAGGATAGAATTAGGTGAGACGATGAATCAAAATTATATTACAATAACCCAAGTAAATAACTATATTAGAACAATATTTGATGAAAATCCCCATTTAAAGAGAATATATCTAAAGGGTGAAATTAGTAACTTTAAGCACCATTCATCAGGGCACCTTTATTTAACTCTTAAAGATAACGAATCAAGAATAAGTGCAATTATGTTTAGAAGTGCAGCGAGTACTCTAAAATTTGCACCAGAAGATGGCATGAACGTTTTAGTAAGTGGCAGAATTAGTGTGTATCCAGCTGGTGGTAATTATCAAATATATATTGATCACATGGAAGTAGATGGATTAGGTTCTTTATATGTTGAGTTTGAAAAATTAAAAAGAAAGTTATTACAAGAAGGTTTATTTGCTAAAGAACATAAAAAACCAATCCCTAAATATCCGAGTAAAATTGGTATTGTAACAGCACCTACCGGGGCAGCCATTAAAGATATATTAAGTACGATAAAAAGAAGATTCCCATTATGTGAAACAATTTTATTTCCGGCTTTAGTCCAAGGTGTATCGGCTGCAAGTGATATTGCTAAAAAAATCGATTTAGCAAATAACTATGATATAGATGTTTTAATTGTGGGCCGAGGTGGTGGATCTATCGAAGACTTATGGGCTTTTAATGAAGAAATTGTAGCAAGAGCTATATATAATTCAAAAGTGCCAATCATTAGTGCTGTAGGGCATGAAGTAGACGTTACAATTAGTGATTATGTTGCCGATATGCGTGCCCCAACACCAACGGGAGCAGCGGAAATGGCTGTACCAACAATACCAGAGGTTAAAAACACATTTAAATTATTAGAAAGTAAACTTGGTAATGCTATTAAAAATAATATTAATTTTTATAATGAACGATTACTTAAATTAAAATCTAGTTATATTCTTAAAAATCCAATGACTTTATATGAAATAAAGGCTCAAAAACTAGATACTTTAGTAGATAATCTAAATAGTGATATAACTAATATTTTAAAAGAAAAAAGTCTTACTCTTAGTCATTTAACATCTAATTATATCCTAGAAAATCCTTATATGCTTTTAACAAGTAGGCAAGAAGAACTATGTAACAAAGAAAAATTGTTAAAAAAGGAAATTAAAAGTATCATTGATAAGAATGATGCTAGTTTACAATATATATTACAAACATTAAAATTAGTTAATCCCTTAAATATTTTAGATAAAGGTTATTCATTAATTAAAAAAGATGGGGTTATTATAAAAGAAAGTAAAAATTTAAAAATAAAAGATAATCTACATGTTATATTACATGATGGAGAAATTAATGTAGAGGTAAAGGAGATAATATCATGAATGAAAAAACATTTGATAGTGCATTAAAAGAATTAGAAGAAATTATAAAGAAGTTAGAAAGTGGTGGCACGCCACTAGAAGAAGCCATTACTGCTTATACAGATGCGATGAACTTAGTTAAAATTTGTCAAGAAAAACTTGATAATGCGACTAGTCAAGTAAATAAGATCTTAAATGAAAACGGAACTATATCTGATTTTCAAAGTGAAGTGAGTGATACAAATGAGTAAAATGGTAACAAAGATAACAGACAGAGATACTGACTTTGCTCTTTGGTATACAGACGTAGTAAGAGAAGCTGATTTAGTAAGTTATAGTAATACGAAAGGCAGCATGATAATTAGGCCTTATGGTTACGCAATATGGGAACAAATGCAAAGTATTTTAGATAAAGAGTTTAAACGCTTAGGACACCAAAATGTGCAAATGCCTATGTTTATTCCTGAGTCATTACTAAATATTGAAAAAGAACATGTTAAAGGTTTTGCTCCTGAGGTTGCTTGGGTAACCCATGGTGGCGAAAATAAATTAGAAGAAAGAATGTGCGTTAGACCAACAAGTGAAGTATTATTTTGTGACCACTTTAAAAATATTGTTAAGTCTTACCGCGATTTACCAATTTTATATAATCAGTGGTGTACGATTGTGCGTTGGGAGAAAACAACTAGACCTTTCCTTAGAAGTAGAGAGATTCTTTGGCAAGAAGGACATACGTTACATAGAACAAAAGAAGAAGCAAAACAAGAAACACTTAGAATGTTTCGGGTATACGAAGATTTTCAAAAAAATATCCTTGCTTTACCAGTATTAACAGGCAAGAAAACGGAAAAAGAAAAATTTGCTGGTGCTGAAGAAACATATACTCTTGAAGCAATGATGTATGACGGAGTAGCCTTGCAAAACGGAACAAGTCATTTCTTTGGTGATCACTTTGCAAAAGCCTTTGGTATTCAATACTTAGATGAAGATAATACTTTAAAGACACCTTTTCAAACTAGCTGGGGTGTTTCTACTAGAATGATTGGTGCCCTTATAATGACGCATGGTGATAATCACGGTCTTGTACTACCACCAAATATTGCTCCAATAAAAGTAGTATTCGTGCCAATTAGTAATGATGAAAAAGTATTAAATGTAGTTAATGATATTGCGAGCAAATTACCAGCTAATATTACTTATAGTATTGATGATTCTAATAAATCACCAGGATTCAAATTTGCCGATGCCGAGGTCAAAGGTATTCCCATTCGAATTGAAGTTGGACTAAGAGACTTAGAACAAAATACAGTTACTTTGGTTAGAAGAGATACCTTAGAAAAAATAAGTGTACCTACTAATGAAGTAGTAAATAAGATTATAGATACGTTACCAATTATTCAAAGTGATATGTATAATAGAGCCTTAAAAAGACGTGATAGTATGATTTATGAGGTTACATCTAAAGAAGAATTTATAAATACAGCTAAAACAAAACCAGGATTCATTCTAACAGCTTGGTGTGGTGAGACTGCTTGTGAAGACAAGATTAAAGAAGAAACTGGTTTAAAGAGCCGTTGTATAAAAGAAGATATTACCGATGGTGTTTGTGCCTACTGTGGTAAACCTGCCAAACATAAAATATACTTTGGCAAACAATATTAAGTCCTATTAAGGGCTTTTTATTATGAAAAAAATCCAACTAGTAAATATTACCATTATTAAATAACTATAATTTATCATAATATAAATGGTGATGATGATGAAAAAATTGCAAGCCTTTTTAGTTACTCTTAGTATATTTAGTCTCTTACCACTTAAGGTTTTAGCATATTCAGATAGAGTTATGCTTGGTGGTGAAAACGTAGGTATACATATTGATATGACTGGTGTAATGGTTATAGGGTTCTATAAAGTAGATGGTGAAAATTTAAGAGGAAATCCTAGTATTCAAATTGGTGATTATATTTTAAAAGTTAATGATAAAGAAATTGCTAGTATTGATGATTTAACACATGCGATTGAAAAAGAAATAAAAGATAACAAAGTCTTTTTAACAGTAAGAAGAGGCACAGAAGATAAAATAATAGAAATGTCTTTAAAAAAACAAGACGGTGTTTATAAAACTGGTTTATACGTTAAAGATGGCATCACGGGACTTGGCACTATTTCTTACATTGATCCAGAAACAAAAGTATATGGTGCTTTAGGACATGAGATTATAGAAAGTAATTCCTCTAAAGTTGTTGAGGTTAAAACTGGTAATATATTTGAAAGTACTGTAACAAGTATTAGAAAAAGTAGTGAAGGTAATGCTGGTGAAAAGAATGCTAAGTTTAACTTTAATCATATATATGGTGATATAAAAAATAATACTAACCATGGAATATTTGGTATATATAAAGAAAGCGTTGATAGAAAAACAATTCCTGTCGGTAATCCTAGTGATATAAAAAAAGGTAAGGCTACAATCGTAACAGTTTTATCTGGCAGTGAAAAAAAATATTACGATATAAATATTACTAATATTGAAAATAAAGATACTAAGAACTTAACTTTTGAAATAACTGACCAAGAACTTATTAATAAAACAGGTGGCGTTATTCAAGGCATGAGTGGTTCACCAATTGTTCAAGAAGACAAAATTATTGGGGCGGTTACCCATGTTATAGTAGATCATCCTTTAAAAGGTTATGGTATATTTATTACAACAATGTTAAAAGAAGGCGATAAAATATTATAGCCTTTTTTGAATATAAAAAAAATCACTATATGAAAGCGATTTAACTAATAGTATAAGCAACAATGGAAGCAGCAATACCAGCAACCATAATAAATAATGTAATCCAAGTTACAATAGTTCTTACTTTCTTATTCATCTTGCACCTCTTTCTTTAATCAATTTATCATAAAAAATAGCTTTTGTAAATATACTTTGATAGGTGAGGACTAATGAATATAAAAAGGTATTTGCAAGCAAGAAAGTATTTATTACTGTTTTTGTTGGTTCTTCTTTTAATTGGCTTTGGTATTGGTATGTTTCTAGGTATAACTAATATAGAAGCCTTAAGATATAGTGTTATAAGTTATGCAAGTAATATGGGTGGGTCGAGTTTCAATTACTTGTATTTTCATTTTTTTATGGTAATTATAAGTGTTCTTTTATCATTTTGCTTAATTGGTGTACCTCTTTTATGTACGATTATTTTTTATGAAGGAATGAGTAGCGGTTTTTTACTAGGTATTTTTAGCTTAACATACGGTTTAAAAGGCTTATTATTTAGTGTAATATTCTTACTAATCACCAAATTTATATATATCTTTCTTTTAATATTTCTTTTTTCTAAATGTTTACAAATTGCAAGAAGAATGATTGGTAGATTTTTATATAAGAGTAATAATAATGAACTCTTGTTTCATTTAGTAAAAGGAGTACTAGTTATAGTCATAGGTATTATTTTTTATGATACGTTACTTATGTTTACAGGAACCAAAATAATTCAGAACTTTTCTTTTTTATTAACTTAAATTTAAGATAGATTTATGTTTATATTTTTGTTAAAATAAACATGTAAAGAAGGAATGTTTATGACAAAAAAAGTAATTGTAGGTATGAGTGGGGGAGTTGATTCAGCTGTCAGTGCGTATTTATTAAAAAAAGAAGGATATGAAGTGGAAGGTCTTTTTATGCGTAATTGGGATGCCCTTGTAAATAATGACATCTTAGGAAATCCAACTTTAAATGAATATATATGTCCCCAAGAGACTGATTATAATGATGCTAAAAAAACTTGTGAAATTCTTGATATACCTTTACATCGTGTAGATTTCATTAAGGAGTATTGGGATAATGTATTCACCTATTTTTTAGAGGAACTTAAAAAAGGAAGAACACCTAATCCAGATTTACTTTGTAATAAATATATAAAATTTGATGTTTTTAAAAAAGAAGCAATGAAACTTGGGGCAACTTACATGGCAACTGGCCATTATGCAAGACTTGTAGATGGTAAGCTTTTAAGAGGCGTTGACACTAACAAAGATCAAACCTATTTTCTAGCCCAGTTATCACCTGAACAATTAGAAAATGTTTTATTTCCGGTTGGAAATTTAACCAAGCCTGAAGTAAGAGAAATAGCAAAAAAAGAGTCCTTAAATGTAGCTAGCAAAAAAGATTCAACAGGTATTTGTTTCATTGGCGAAAGACATTTTCAAGAGTTTGTGCAAAATTATTTAAAACCAAATCCAGGTAATATTGTGAATGTCGAAACAAAAGAAATTATAGGCCACCATAATGGCTTAATGAATTATACAATTGGTCAAAGAAGAAATGTTGGTATAAATGGTTACCAAGAAAGACACTATGTATGTGGTAAAAATGTTGAACAAAATATTTTATATGTAGCTTTTGGCGAAGATAGCAAGTATTTAATTAGTGATGCTTGTTCACTTGAGAATGTTAATTGGATTAGTGATAAAAGACCAACTAAATGCACTGCTAAGTTCCGTTATAGGGGAGAAGACTATCCTATTTCGTTGGAATATTTAGACAATGGTAATTTAATTGTTCACTATAATGAAGGCGTTAAAAGCGTTACACCAGGCCAGTTTTGCGTTTTCTATGATGGTGAAGAGTGTCTTGGTAGTGGCGTTATAAACGAAGTCTATAAAGATAATAAGAAACTTTGGTATTTATAAGAAGAAAACTTAAATTTTTCTTCTTATTTTTTAACTTTTTGTTTACTTTTACTTGACACTAAAATGTATAGTGCCTTATAATTAAAATGTAAATAAAAGAGATAGGAATGATGATAATGAATAAATTAAATGAACTATTACAAGAACTTGGTATATCAAAGGTAAGACTAGCAAAATACTTAGGCGTATCAAGACAAATGGTTTACAATTATCTTGAACTTGACGATATTAACAAATGGCCAAAAGAAAAGAAAATTCTTTTATTTAAATTATTAGATATTCAAGATAGCAAAGATATTGAAAATGTAGATATTACAACTGATTACTTAATGAATGTTGAAAATAGACTTAATCAAAGTATTAAAAGTAATGCTAGTGAAGATGCTTATTTAGATATAAAAAGCTTAAATAAAGATGCTCAAAATTTATTATCTGATATGTTTAATTTAATGAAAGAAAAATTAAGTGATGATAGAAAGAAAGAAGAAAATTATTATGCTTTTTTATATCTTTATCATATGCTACAATCAATGAATAGTGTGCCTGAAATTAAATATATATTTGGCTATATGTCAAAAATAACAGGTTTCACTAATCCAGATGATTTTAAATTTAATGAAGATAGACAATTTATATTTGAAAGCATTTTATACTCAGCCTTAACATTATATAATAATGGGGGAGCCTCACGTAGTAAACTTGCCGAATCACATCGAAGATTTGCTCAAGAAATTGAACAAAAAAAGGAAGAAAAATTAGGTCGAACACAACAGCTATTCTCTATTAAAGATCAAGCCTTAAAAGAACTTGGCTATACAGAACTTAATACAAGTAACGCTGAAGAAGTTATCGAAAAAATCGCCGAAATTGAATCACGTGGTTCAATGATGAGTGAAGAATAATATGGATATTTCGCCAGAGTTTGACAAAAGAATTGAATTAGTTTTTGGTCTTCTTTATTGTGCTTATAAAGATGGCATAATTTCTGAAAATTATGGCAAATATTTCTTTTTCAAAAATTGCAATAATGAGTATTATCAAAATTTTTATAATATGTATAAAAAATACACTTCGTTAGAATTAAAAGAATACATCAAAAAGGGTGGGTTTGACTATTACGAAAAAACATTGCAAATTGCCCTAGCCATGGATTATGAATATACTATAAAAGATAATCAACATATTGAAACTATAAAAATAAATAATAAATATTTTGATCAAAAAAAGGCGAGTTTTTTACTAAAAGATTTTACAACTAAAGCAAATTATGAAAAATTTTACAGTGATAATGCAAATTACTATAATGCATTATGTAATAAATTTACTAAAGCCTTAAACGCATACGTTAATTTTAATTCAAATATTCTGACAGATTTCTTTGGTTATAGTGCAGGAAAGTTTGGTATTAAAATATTCAATTTTGTTAGTGGTAGTTTTGGCTATATAAATGAAAACACAATTTTAAGTTGCATATCAATTAATGCTGAAAAAGAAATTTCTGATAAAGTTGTAACAATATGTTTTCACGAATATTCTCATCCATATGTCAATAAACTAGGGGTAGAGTATTTTAAAAAAATAAATTTAGATAAACTATTAGCAGATGCCAAAAAGCATGGCTTGCAAGAATGTTACTATGACAAGATAAATTTTATTAATGAATATGTAGTTAGATCTATACAAGTATATTTGGCTGCAAAATACATGGAATCTGATTACATTGCTAAAAACATTAATTATCAAAAAACCATTGGTTACACTTACATTGATGAATTGGTAAGTATATTATCTGCTAAAGCAATTAACGAAAATTTCGCTGTATTTTATAAAAATAAAATAGTTCCTTATTTCATTCAATTGAATAATAAATTATAAATTTTAACTGGCAACTCCCCTATTAAATTAACATTTTTAGTAGGGGAGTTTTCATAAAAAAAATACATGCTTATAATGATGTATGTAATTTTATAGCACTCTCTAATTTGCATCGAAATATTAAATGATTAATAAATTATCCATATGAAAACAACAAAGTAGTTAAATTATTTTTATAATTTGCAGCAAAATATAAGCTGGATTGATAATCCATAATGTTAAAATAAATTTTTTAAATAATTGATGCAAGATAAATCAATTATAAGTAATTAAAATATATATTGGAATAAGTAGTTTTTAATATTTTGCATCGAATATATAATAGATGAATAATTATGCATTTTATTTAAATAATTAGTACATAAACTATAGTATTTTTACTCTATTTTCAGCAAATTTAATTATCACATAATAGATATTATGTAAACCACGATAAATATTAAATATATATTATAGGAAACAATGATTAATAATAGTTAACATAATTCCAACCAATGCTCCCAATAAAATATAATTATTTTGATGATATTTCAAAGCCTTTGGCAATAATTCATGAATTGCTAAAGTTATCATAATGCCCGCAACAAATATTAATATAAAACTTATCATGACATCAGTTATAAATTTTCGTAAAAATATGAAGGCTACAATTGCTCCTAAGGGTTCAGCAAGACCAGATAACAAAGTTGCTTTAATACTTTTTTTCTTGTCACCTGTGGCATAATAAATTGGCACAGCAATACTTATTCCTTCTGGTATGTTATGAAGCATGATAGCTAGACTAATTTTAAGTCCAAGTTGAATATTTTGATAACTACTTAAAAATGTAACTATACCTTCTGGAAAATTATGAAGCATAAGAGCAAGCATTGATAAAACACCAACTCGGTACAAATCAAAATCATTACTACTCCCCTTCTCTATCTTTTTATTAATAAAGTAAATTGCTAATATGCCTATTAAAAAGGCTAATAAAGAGTAAAAAACACCTTTAAATAATTTAAAATTACTTAAAATAGCATATGAGGCTTCCGGTATTAATTCAGTTATAGAAATAGCAATCATAATCGTTAAAGAAAAACTTAAAGAAAATGTAATAAATTTATTAATATTCTCTCTTTGCCATTTAAAGAAAATAGGAATTACGCCTAATATAGTTGAAAGACCAGCCAAGAATGATATAAAAAAAGGAATAAAAAAAGCCATATAATCACCTATCTAATTATATGTCTTAAGTTTTATTTATAGACGTCTTTGACTTTTATCTTGCAAGATAAAATAAGTTTTTTCATCAATGATACCAGCCCTTAACAAGTCTTCTTTAGAACTATTATAAATGTCATTTGCATCCATGCTTTCTAAAATAAGATTCCTTCCCCCTTCTCTAAAAAGATAACCTATTTTCTCGTTTTGAAAATCACCACGCATAATATTATCAATAGTTTTTACACGCTCTAACTCATTTAATACACTAGGGGTTTTTAAAACAACATCATTAAAATAACTATTGCATTCGTCTTGCAAAGCATTATATGGTGTTATTAAAAAGGCATCACCATAACCAAAAATTATACTTGGATAAGATAAATTATTAAGGCCATAGTTATCAAATCTCTCTTGCTTATCTGCAAGATATAGTCCTTCTAAATAAACACCTCTTAATTTTTTATAAGACTTTAGTTCTTTAGTAAACTCTTTAAACAAACCATAATATGTTTTCAAAAGATAATTCTCATTACAAGAAATAAATAATTCAATCAAATGATCACTTAACAATGGATCTTTTATCTGTTTATTCTGATAAAGTAAAATAGCTTTTTTTAATACATCTTGTTTTCTACAAATTGGAGACAAAATAGAATCCATTTTTTTATCAAAATCTTTTGCTTGATTAACATTAATACTTTTTCTTTTAACATCTTTTTCTCTTGTTATATTAAAATTTATTCTGTTTAATCTTTCTTCAGCTAATGGTTTTAAAATATTCGTATCTGTTTTATAAATACAATCATAATACTTTGGATACTTATAGCCTTTCATACGCAGAACAAATACTTTAGTATTTTTATAATCACTTTCTTTTACATTTGCATATTTTAATAATTCTTCTTTAGTGTAATGCATAGTAATAAGATCTAACTCGGAAATATCTGTAAACTCATTTATTTTTTCATTATCCCTATCAAATGACACAATCCTAGGCAAGCCCTTAACGCTTACAATAAGATAATATTTAGTTTTATCAATATACATAGACATGTGTCCTTTCTAATAATTTTATTTTATCTAAAATACCAAACATTGGCAAGATATTTTAGTATGATAAAGCAAAAATGACCCATAATATTAATGGGAGGTAAAAGAATGAAAAAACAAAAAGAAAATCGTTCTAAAAATTCTAGACAAAACAATCAAAAAAAACAAAATGCTAGAAAAGAAGAACAAAATAACAAAAAATGTGATTAATTAAAGGAATGACGATATAAAGTCATTCTTTTTCTTTATAATTTAACTGTGATCTAGGGTGGCTTTTTAAGTATTCCTCTTTTTCATGTTCTTTAGTAACATGTGTATATATTTGTGTTGTTGTTATATCACTATGGCCTAAAAGTTCTTGAATAACCCGTAAGTCAGCTCCATTAGATAAAAGATGTGTGGCAAAAGAATGCCTTAAAGTATGAGGACTAACATCTTTTTTTATGCCAGCATGAAAACAAATATTTTTAAGAATTTTAAAGAATCCCTGTCTTGTAATAGGTGTACCTCGGTTATTTAAAAATAATTCTTCGTAGGTCTTTCCTTTTTTTATTAAATACCCTCGATACTCTTCAATATATAATTTTAAATATTTTTTACTTATCTCATTAAAAGGAATAATTCTTTCTTTGCTACCCTTTCCTTCTACCCTTACTAAATTTTCACTTAAGGAAATATTAGTAAACCTAAGACTTAATAATTCGCTTATTCGCATACCAGTAGCATATAAAAGTTCTAACATAGCTTTAGTGCGGTAATCATAAGGTGTATTAAGAGGAATATCTAGTATTTTATTTACTTCCTCATAAGTTAAATATTTAGGTAAATCTTTAGTTATTTTAGGTAGTGGTATACCTTCACAAGGATTAAATGTTGTAAGACCTTCTTGAACGGAAAAAATATAAAAACGATTAATAACAGTTAAGTAGTGGGATCTCGTAGTATCAGTCTTATCACGTTCTTTAATAAAGAAATTTTCAATGTCTTGTCTACTTAAAGAATATGGGTCTTTATTATTTAAATACTCTCTAAAAACATTTAAATTCTCTTCATAAGAAATAAGAGTATTCTTACTTAATTTATTAACATATTTTAATGTATCAAGAAATTTTTGCATGCCATAAGGTAGTTTTTTATTCATATTATCACTCTCTTAAAGTAAGTATAAAAGAAAGACTCTTAGTTGTCAAATAAGAAATGATTTGATAAAATGTTATCTAGGTGGTATTATGGAGAACTTAGCAAACAAAATGCGACCTACTAAATTAAATGAGATTATTGGTCAAAAACACTTAGTTGGTGAAGGTAAAATTCTTACTAATTTAGTAGAGCATAAACATTTAGTTTCAATGATTTTATATGGACGTCCTGGTATTGGTAAAACTTCTATTGCACACGCAATTGTAAGTGAGCTTAAGTGTCATTATAAATTTTTAAATGCAACAATTAATAATAAACAAGATTTTGATATAGCAATTGAAACGGCAAAAATGTATGATGATATGGTGTTAATTATTGATGAAATTCATAGAATGAATAAAGATAAACAAGATTTATTATTACCCCATATTGAATCAGGGTTAATAACCCTTATTGGCCTTACTACAAGTAATCCTTATCACAAGATTAATCCTGCAATTAGAAGTCGTGTACAAATATTTGAACTAAAAGATTTAACAGAAGAAGATATACTCTTAGGTCTTAAAAGAGCTTGTACTAATTTAGAAAATATAAAAGCAAGTGAAGAGGCTTTAAAACACATTGCTTTTTGTGCCTCTGGTGATTTTCGAAGTGCCTTAAATTTACTAGAAACTGCTTACTATGCTTCTAAAGACTTTACGATTACACCTGACTTAGTAAAGAGTATTAATGCTAAACCCGTGTTTTTTCACGATAAAAATGAAGATGGCCATTATGATGTATTATCAGCCTTTCAAAAATCCATTAGAGGAAGTGATGTTGATGCCTCATTACATTATTTGGCTCGTCTTATTGTAGCCGGTGATTTAGATAGTATTTATAGACGAATGAGTGTTATTGCATATGAAGATATTGGTCTTGCAAACCCATCAATCGGTCCTAAAGTAATGGCGGCCATAAAAGCTGCTGAATTAGTAGGATTACCAGAAGCAAGAATACCTCTTGGTACAATTGTTACAGAAATGGCTTTATCCCCTAAGTCAAACTCAGCTCATGTAGCACTAGATAACGCTTTAAATGATATTAATATGGGTAATGTTGGTTCTGTGCCTAATCATATAAAAACCAGTTCACCAAACTATTTATATCCCCACAATTATAAAAATTCTTATGTTAAACAAGAATATCTACCAGAGAAATTAAGAGGTAAAAAATATTATTTAGCTAAAGACAATAAATACGAAAATAATCTTAATAAGTTATGGAAAGAAATGAGGAGTGAGAAATGAATATAACTTGTATTGGCAGTGGCATATTTAGTTTTGCAATTGCTAATTTATTAAAAGAAAATAAAAATAATAAAATTAAAATTTGGAGTCATGATAAAGATTTGGTTAAAAATATAACTGATAGTAAAAAAATTAATTTTGATGATTGTACAATGGAAATACCAGAAAATATTACTTTAACGAGTTCTTTAAGTGATGCTGTCGATAAAAGTGATGCTATTTTTATATTAGTTAGTAGTAAATACTTTATCGATATATTAAATGAACTACAATATGAAAATATCCGCTCTATACCTATTTTTATAGGCACTAAAGGGCTTTTAGATATACCGCCGTATTTCTTATCAAGTTATGCTAAAAAAGTCTTAAAATCAAAAAATATTAGTTATATAGCTGGCCCTAATAAAGCCCAAGATTTACTTAACAATAAACCAGCTTTAATATCCGTAGGAACAAAGAAAAAGAAAATCTTTGAATTAATAAAAAGTATTATGCCTGACTTTATAAAATTAGAAAGATTAAAGGAATTAGAAATAATAGAACTTGCAAGTACAATTAAAAATATCTATGCCATAGGAGCTGGAATGATTTATCAAAAATACCCTAGTGACTCTACTCTTTTGTCTTATAGTGCCCTAGCATATAAAGAAATGGCAAGAATTTTATATTATAATTTTGATTTTGAAGATATAGAATTTTATTCTGGTGTTGGTGGTGACTTCTTCTTAACAAATACAATGCATAAATCAAGAAACTTTATATATGGAACTAAAAGAGCTATTAGTAGTAATGAAGGAAATATATATATGAAAAAAAATACAGTAGAAGGATATGAAAATATTGATAATGTTGTCAGTTTCTTAAATAATAAATTAAAGAAATATCCTATTTTAGAAGCAATCCATAGTATACTTTATAAAAATGAAAAAACAGATATCTTATATAATACCTGTTTCAAGAAGGACTAATACCCTTCTTTTTTAATATCATTAATTACATAGGCAGAAATAATACTACCAGCTGCCATAGGAACAGCACAAATAGTACCAAGCCCTTTACTCTTTTTAGGAAGTTCTATACTACATAAGACAGGTGTATTTAAAGCACGCTTATCATCTTTTAGTAAATGTCTTATCTTTTTAGCTAATGGATCATTTCTAGTATCTTTTAATTTAGTTAAGGTAAGAAGCTCCGGATGCGTCCTATTGGCTGTCCCCATAGAAGATATTAATTTTATATTATTATGAGCACATACAGTCATTAAAGTAACTTTTACCATTGTATCATCACAAGCATCAATAACATAGTCAAAATCACTTAGAAATGATGGGGTAATATCTTCTTTTTGTAAATATTTTGTAATAGTTTTAATATGAATAGTATCATCTATCGTCTTGGCTCTTAAAGCTGCAACATTAACCTTTTCTTTTCCTATAGTAGCTTTAGTAGCAAGTACTTGTCTATTTAAATTAGTTAAATCAAAAACATCTTTATCAATTATTGTTATATCTTTAAATCCAGTTCTTATTAATGATTCAAAAACATAACCTCCTACTCCACCAAGGCCTATTAAAAGAACTTTAGTTTCATTAAAAACTTTAATATTATCTTCCCCTAATAATTTAATAATTCTATCATACATAAAATCACCTACAAGCAAAAAAACCAAAGTAAATTAGTGTGATAAAAGCCCGCTCACTCGCAGGTGGGTGTCTCATCTATACTTTAGGATTCTAATTCACTTAATGGATTAGCATTCACACCATATAGAGTTCTAACTCCCAATCATCACCATAGTCGGTTTTATGAAAACTAACTTACCTTTGGTAATTAAATTGTATCAAATAAGTAACTATAATACAAGATAATTTACGATATATAATGTAAAATTAATAATTGTTATTTAATATGATATTGTTCTTTAAAAGAGTCAATATACCTTTTTCTAATCATAGGCATAATAGCCTTTGTAATACTTAAAGTAGTTTCTCTAGCACTAATATTAGTTGTATCTAAATAATAAAAGTTTTGGGTACTTTCACAAAAAAGAATATGTAAATCATTTAGACTATTATTAAATCTAGTGATATTTTGGGCATTTAAAAACCCTCTCTTTTCTAAAGATAAACTACTTATATAATCTCTTTTTAAGGCAATCATTGGCTCACAATATGTCATAACTAAAATATCTATATATTCTTTTGATAATTCTAAATATTTTTGTTTTGTAATACTATATTTATCATAACTCATTAGGCCATCTTTATATAAAGCATTGTTCCATATTTGTCTATCATTTATCGATCTATCTATCAAAATTATATCTTGGTTTTGACAAGCATCTTTAATAAGCCTTCTAGCAACCTCATCCATAATTGCCAAGTTATAGGCTACTTTATCAATATTTTGATGCTCACTTTTAAATATCGTTTTATAGTAATCTGAGGTAGTAAACTCTTCACTAATAGTAATATCAAAACCACCCTTTTTAAAGAAATCATAAATATTATTAATACTAGAAGTTTTACCAGTTCTTGGTGTTCCACTAAACTCAATAATAAATGGCTTTTTAAGACTTGTTAATACTTTTAATTTCTGTAGTTCTAATTTTCTTGCATGTAGTCTTTTTAACTCTTCATAATACAATTCATCACTTTTAAAAATAGTGCCTTTTAAGTATAAATCTTCTTTTTCTTCAAAAACTATATCAATAATATTCTTTAATCTTTTAAATATTGGTGTATCTTGCTCTTCATTATATATCAAACTTTCATAAACTTTAGTATAGTACCATCGTTGTTCTTTTTCTCCTCTTTTAAAACACGAAAAATCTCTATTACTTTCTTTTTGAAATTTAATCATTAAATCTTCTAAATTACTTATTTTATCAGCGCACAAAACTGCTTTATGACGCATATCTTGGGTTTTAATACTATTAATAGTCTGTCTTTTACGTTCTTCCCAAGATAAAGATTTATCTGGTTCACTAGCCATAGCAACAAGACTTGTGATATCACTACCAAAAATACGTTCCAAATCTTCTTTTCTATAAGACGTATCCTCTAAAACATCATGTAAAAAACCAGCAGCAATAACATGTTCATCAAAACCATATTCCCTTAAAATATTGCCTACCATTAATGGATGCATAATCATAGGCTTATCAGTTTCACTTTTTCTTACTTGTCCCATATGAGCGTTAATTGCAAAAGTTTTTGCTTTCTCTAAAATATCCATAATTAATACTCCATTTCTTCTTTTAGTATAACATGACAATAAGAAGAAAAAAAGCAAATTTAAGCAAATAAAATCTCTTTAATACTTTTAGAAACAATATCTACTATTAAAGATAAGTCTCTTTCTAAACTATATTTAGTATAATAAGCACCTTTCTTTTTTAACAATGTAGTAAAGCCAATTGATAACACAGGTGTATTAAATGTTTTACTAGTAATAATTTTATTACTTCTTGTTTCCTCTTGAAATATTATGCCACAGTCGTTAATTTCCAAGTTATGATTAAGATATTTATCATTAGTAGTTGTAAAACTATCTACTAATACTAAAAAGTCAGGTTGTAATAGTCTTACAAGCATTTCAATTACTTTTAAAGACGGAATGCCAGTTTTAGCTACAACATCAGGGACAAATAAGGCTACTTTAGGAATTGTTAAAAAATCATTGTAAGCATTAGTAGCTATTAAATTATCTAATACTTTAGGTCCAAAAGAATCCCCTATAACACTAGGATTACCTAGTCCTATAAAAAGCACACATCCCCCTTTATAATATTTTTTATAGTAGGCCTTAAAAGATTTTTTAAATATATTTTTTAATTCCTGAGTACTATTTTGCATCACTTTATCATCAAAAGTGACAGTAAAATAGTCGCCTTTTTCTTTTAGCCCAGTTTTACTATTTAATAGAAAGTGTTTTATTATTATATTTTTCTTTTGTTGTTCATAAATTAAAACTTTATCGTCAAAGTCTTTAGCACTATCTAAAATAAGCTGTTGTTTCATTTTCATCACCCTTAATAGTATGATCTATTTATAGGGATTTATAAGTTATTTTATTTCAAATTCACCACGATATTCTCTTAAAAAATCTTGTTTCATTTGTTGTAAGTAAAAACGATTGTGAAAAAAATGGCGATGATTTAAAACAATAACTTTATCAACATCATAATCACTGCTAATTCTAAAAATTCTCTTTTTTAATGCAAAATATTCATCATCAGTTAAAGTATTATATAAATCAATATATAACGTTTCATTTTGATAATATAAATCCATAAAATCACCCTCGTAAATAGAATAGCACAAGGGTAATATAAAAAAAACAGTTTCGACAAAATAAGCTAAAATTTGTCAAAACCTTATTTTTAGTTAGAAGTAAGTTTACTTTTTACTAAGTAACTAACTTTTCCCATATCTGCAACTGTACCGATTTTTTCAGTTAAATATTTCATGACACGTCCCATATCTTTAATAGATTCTGGTTTAAGTTCATTTATTGCATCTTCTACAGCATTCTCTATTTCCTCTTCACTTAACTGTTCTGGTAAATAGGATTCTAAAATAGCTATTTCTGTGTTGTTTTTCTCTATTTCTTCTGTTTTTTCATATTTTTTAAACTCTTCTATAGCGTCTTTTCTTTTTTTAACATTCCTTTTAATAACAGCCATAATTTCTTCATCAGTTAATTCTTTTTTTAAATTAATACTTTCTAGTTGCAACTCACTTTTAAGCATTCTTAAAACTGATACTTTAAATGTATCATGTCCTTTCATTGCACTAACTAAATCTGTTTTAATTTTTTCATTTAAATTCATAAAAATCCTCTTTTCTAACTTCATTGTAACTCATAAATATAAAATCTTCAAGAAAAAAAGATACAATATTGTATCTTAGTAATTACGATGTTTACGAGAATTACGAATATTCTTTTTCTTTTCTTCTCTTCTTTTAACGCCTGGTTTTTCATAATGTTTTCTTTTTTTGAATTCAGAAGGGACACCACTTTTTGCAACAACGACTTTAAATCTTCTTAATGCCTTATCAATATCGCCATCTTTTACGATTACTTTATTTGAGTTCATACTTTCCCCTCCCTTCGTGTTTTTCTATACATGATTATAACACTATAAACCATTTATTAGCAAGAAAAAATTCAGTAAAATGCTGAATTTTGTAGGATTATTACACTTCCATTAATTCTTTTTCTTTTTCTTTACCAAGTTCATCTATTTTTTTATTATATTTTTGAATCAATTCTTGAACATCTTCAAGTTCTAACTTTTCTTCATCTTCTGGTAATTCTAAACTTTTTATCTCGTTATTAGCGTCTTGTCTAATATTTCTTAACGCTACTTTAGCATCTTCACACATAGATTTAGCTTGTTTTACATACTCTCTTCTTCGTTCTTCTGTAAGCTCAGGAATAGGTAAAATAATTACTTCTCCGTTATTAGTAGGTGAAATACCTAAGTTAGCCTCATTAATAGCCCTTTCTATATCTTTTAAAGCACTTCTATCAAAAGGTTTCACCATTAATTGTCTTGCCTCTGGCACTGTTATATTAGCTACACTTTGAATAGGTGTTGCTACCCCATAATATTCGACCATAACTTTACTTAACATAGCAGGGTTTGCTCTACCAGCCCGAATAGTTACTAGTCTACTCTCTAAGTTTTCAATTGCTTTTTTCATTTTTTCTTCTGTATTCATAAATATCCTCTTTCTATATTTTATTAATAAATTCTTTTAATTCATCATCATTTTTTAAACCAACTAGTTCTTTTTTTAACTCACCATTCTCAAAATATAATAAGTAAGGTGTATATTGAAAATGCTCTGAAATACGTTTATCAAGTTCTTTAAATTCCCTATAATAAGAACTATCTTTATCTACTTCTCCCCGATTTAATATGTAAATATTTAAATTATTTTTAACTAATATATCAGAAATATTAGGCATATATTGAAGACACGGATAACAAATATCTCTCGTTGAAAGTAAATAGAACTTTTCATTATTTCTTATTTTCTCCAAAGTAGTTTCCAATGATATAGTTTCAATATTACTTTCTTTAAATACACTGTCAGTTATTATCTCATCACTACCAAATACACGATTATTAGGATTTGGACTTTGTTTAATAAAGTGAAGAGCTATTTTATCACCAAACATTAGTAGTAACAGAAAAATAACAAAAATCGTACAATAAAGAACTTTCTGCTCTTTTTCACTTAATTTTATTTTATAAATGGCTTTTTTATTATCATCTTGCATAGTCTAACTCCGTAGTTTCTTAAACATAAGATCAAAAGAAGCTTTTTTATTTATTATTTTCTCATTAGTCCAATAATTACTTACTGAAGTATCACCTTTCATTATACTTGTTTCATCATCATAACCAATAATATTACCATCTTTAACAAAAACAACACTTGGAGCATAAATATTTTTATCACCAGCATCAGTAGTTGGTACATAAGACTCAAGAATCTTAACAATATTAGTATAATAGTAGTTTCTATTACTGCGATCATTTTTAAAGTTATAATAATAAATAAATTCTTCATTATTATCCTTAGCAACATCATTTAGCATTTCCGCATAATTATAACTCCACTCATTCTCTGGAAATGAAAAAAATATAACTCCTGTACCAGTATTTAGTAATTCTAATGTTTCTTTGGCATTTTTATATTTAAAGCGATTATAACTAGTAATACCAAATTCTTTAGTAAAACTTTCAGCATCACTTAATTTCTTTATAGGTGCATTATAATTTTTAGTACCTAAATAAATAAAAGCCCAGATTAAAAAAACAAAACTAATAATATAGAAAATCTTTTGAAACAATGGCATAGGCTTTTTTTCTTTAATCTTAATTTCCATTGTACATCTTCCTTCCACGCCTTTATTATATCAAGATTAATACTAGAAAAAAAGACACTTTATCAAAAAAAGTGTCAAATATAATGTATTAATTACCTTTAACTTGATTCATTACTTCAGCAGCAAAGTCATCATTTCTTTTTTCCATGCCTTCACCAACTTCATAACGAATAGCTTTAATAATTTCACCATTATTGTTTTTAACGTAATCACTAACTGACATACTGCCATCTTTAATGAATGCTTGTTCAACTAAACAAATTTCTTTATAGAATTTCTTGATACGTCCTTCAACCATTTTTTCAGCAATATCAGCAGGTTTTCCTTCACTAATAGCAAGTTCTTTTTGAATTTCTCTTTCTTTAGCTACAACTTCTTCTGGAACATCTGTAATAAAAACATATTCTGGTTTCATAGCGGCTTGTTGCATTGCAACATCTTTAGCAACTGCTTCATTACCGCCTTTTAAAACAACTAAACTAGCAATTCTACCTCCCATATGAATATAAGAACCAAGAACATCACCATCATTTAATGAAACTATCTCAAAACGACGTAAAGAAAGTTTTTCCCCGATTTTAGCCGTTTTAGTAACAATTAAATCATGAATAGTACCATCTTCACAAGGAAGTTCTAATGCTTCTTCTAAAGTTTTAGCATCACTTTTTAATAATGCTGCCCCAATAGAATCAATCATAGATTTAAATTCTTCATTTTTACTAACAAAATCAGTTTCAGAATTAACTTCTAAAATAACTGCTTTTTTATCTTCAGCATAAATAGCTGCAAGTCCTTCAGCAGCAATTCTACTTTCTTTTTTATTAGCTTTAGCTATACCTTTTTCTCTTAAAAATTCTTCAGCAGCAGCTAAATCACCATTAGTCTCAGCAAGAGCCTTTTTACAATCCATCATACCTGCGCCAGTTTTTTCACGTAAATCTTTTACCATTTGAGCGGTTACCATAAACCCACCTCTTTCTTTAGTTTATTTTATTATTTTGTTAAAGCTGCAACTAATTCATCTTTCTTCATTGCAGAATAACCCTTAACACCTTGTTCTTTTGCTATAGTTTTTAGTTCAGCCAAAGTCATTTTACTATAATCTTTAGTCTCTTCTTTAGTTTCAACTAATTCCTTAGCTTCTTCTTTCTTAGGAGCAACTTTGTTTTCTTTAACAGTATTTTTACGATCATCTTCAGATGTATAATCAACCATCTCTAAGTGATTTGCTTCACAAATAGCATTATTTAAAGCACCAAGTACAACTTTAATAGAACGAACAGCATCATCATTTGCTGGTAATACATAATCAATATTATCTGGATCACAATTAGTATCAATTAAACCAAATACTGGAATATGTAATTTCTTAGCTTCACGAATTGCATTCTCTTCTTTTTTAGAATCAACAATAATAATAGCTTGAGGTAGTTTAGTCATACCACGAATACCACATAATAAACGATTTAATTTGTCATATTCTTTCTTTAATTTGATAACTTCTTTTTTAGGCAAAACATCAAAAACACCATCTTTTTCCATTTTTTCAATAGCTTCAAGACGATTAACACGACGTCTTATTGTACGGAAATTTGTAAGTGTTCCACCAAGCCAACGTTCAGTAACATAAAATGAATTACTTCTTAAAGCTTCATCACGTGCAACTTCTCCAGCTTGTTTTTTAGTACCTACAAATAAGAAAGTACCTCCATTTTCAGCAATACTCTTCATTGCTTCATACGCATTTTCCATGCATTCAACAGTTTTGTCAAGATCAATAATATAAATATCATCTCTTGTCCCAAAAATATAAGGTTTCATTTTTGGATTCCATCTTTTTGTTTGATGTCCAAAATGAACTCCAGCTTCTAATAATAGACTTTTAGAAACTACGGCCATAAAAACATCCTCCTTCGTTAATCTTCTGGCTAGATCTTCTTAAACGTTTCACTCTACGCCGAGAGCACTCGAAACGTTTAATCCCCAGTCCATGTTTATTTGCTTTTACAAAGCCATAATAATTGTATCAAACAAAATGTCTATCGACAACTACTTTTAATTTATTTTTAAGTATTTTTTAACTTTAAGAAGATAAGTATTTGTTATTTTTGACCCTAAATAACCAATCTTATATAAAAACTGACTTTTTTCTACTTTTATTGGTAATTCAATTCTTATGAAAGACTCTTTTTGTAAACCAAAACGCTCGTAGTTATTTATCTTTACTCTTTGATAAGTATCTTTTTGTGAAGTGATTTTTAAAACATAATAATTTTTCCTATCATGTTTAATAAAATGTTCACATCTATCATCTATTACTAAAACCGGTCTTGCAATTTTCTCAAAACTTATAGTTCCATCATTTTTTAATAATATAGGCATTTCACAAATCCATATTTCCCCAAAAATAGGACTTGCAATAGCAAGAGAACTTTCTTTTATAAACCCGAGATTAATCATACTTGCAATATCATATTGTTCTTTATAAAATTCATCTATTGTATATAGCACCATATACCTCCTCATATAAATTAAATATGAGAGCTAACTTTTATAAGCTAACTCTCTTCCAATATTATATCTTAGCCAAAGAAAGCATATAACATACGGACAAATAAGCGAAAATATCTAAGCATAAAATACTCCTTTCTAAGAGATAACTTTCATATCTCTACTATTAATATTCAAAAAGATCTTGCAATTTCCTTTTTTTTAAACATATTTTTTTCTAAAAACTTAAAAAAAGTGCCATTATTGACACTTTTTTACACTATTACATAGCAGTAAATCCACCATCACAAGTTAAAATAGAACCCGTTATAAATGAAGCTTCATCACTAAGTAAAAAACATATAGCAGAAGCTATCTCTGTATCAAGGCCTAATCGACCAATTGGTAAACTATTTGCCATTGCCCTTTTCATTTCTTCTGGAGCCAAAGCAAGAATTGGCGTATCGACATAACCAGGCGCTACAGCATTAACACGAATATTATCTTTAGCATACATTAATGAGGTAGTTCTAGTCATTTGCACTATGGCACCCTTACTAGCAGAATAAGCGTAAGACGTAGGACTTCCAACTAACCCATACATACTAGTAGTATTAACAATTGCCCCGCCACCAGTTTTTAGCATACTTTTAATAGCGTATTTATTACATAAATAAATGCCAGTTTGATTAATACCAATGACATTTTGCCACTCTTCCATTGATACATCGCATACCTTGTTAGGTGAGCCCCCAACCCCAGCATTAGCAACCATATAATCAATACGTCCAAAAGTACTTACTGTCTTATCAATCAAATTAATAACATCACTTTCTTTTGATACATCAGTATGAACCCCAATAACATTTTCACCTAAGTTTTTAACAATATCATCTAAATCCTTTGAAACATCGCCAATGACAACTTTAGCACCTTCTAATAATAACCTTTTTACAGTGGCAAGTCCTATACCGCTTGCACCACCAGTTACAATTGCAACTTTGTCTTTAAATTGCATATCATTCACCTATCCTTCTAATGATATTTTAACACATTTATAAGTCATCTTGATTATTTTTTGAAATACTTAACACTGTTTCTAAAGCTTTAATTAAATATTTATAAACATCCGTGTCAATACTAGGCATATTTTTAATCGTTTCTTTTAACTTAATAATATCAAACTGAATCGGATCAGTAACATTATCACATAGTTTTATGCTTATCTCTTCTATAGTATTTTTAAGAGTTTCCCTATCAAGACTATCTAGATTTACTGTTGTATTTTCATGTAATTGCCTACTTAACAAAGATAAATTACCAGGTATAAAAAATTCTCCAAATATTTGCCAAGAAAAAGGATAATGTTCATTAAAAGCTAAATTAGAACTTTTAACTACGGTATATTCGTCATTATAAAGACACACACCCACAACCGATCCAGTTGGAACAATATTAACTAGTTTAGTTTTTAATATCTCATAATTTTTACTATAATATATCTCTTTTAAAACCCCCGGCCCATCAAAATTATATATTTTATTAATTTTTGCAAGTTTATTTTTCTTAAGTAATAAGCTACTCATAAGAGCTAAATGTCCACCTTTACTATGACCAGTAACAAAAATTTTTTCCTTTTTCATAGTGATATGCTTCTCTAAATATTTATGAGCTAAAGCATCAGTATAAGTTTTATCCATATAAGACATACGAATATTTTCTAACCAACTAATAAATGTCCCATCTGAGCCTTTAAAAACAATGGTTTTAATATTACCTAAACTTACACACATTGCCCCAAATTGAGTTTTATCATTTCTAATATTTATAAAATCACTAATAACCATATTCTTGTATCTTTTAGAGTTATTAATAAGTTTTAATATTTTACAAGCAAAAGGACTCATTGCACCAGGCATATCGTTTTTAGAAAAACACTCAGCATAACTTACAAGTTCACCAAGACTTTTTGAACTTAGAAATGAAGAAATAGGCAAATAAACTAAAATAGATAATACAAGGTTATCCATCATATTCCAATTAATTTCTGTTACACTTTTTTCTTGATAAAATTTTAAATAATCATAAATATTCATAACATGCTCCTTCATATTTATTGTAGCACAAAAAATTTATATATTTAAAAAAAGTGCCTTATTTGACACTTTCTAATTTAGTTATAAAAAGAAGATATTTACTATTTTAGGGATAAAGATAATTAGGCCTACCACCAAAGCTCCTATTGCTAAAACTAAAACAGCTCCTGCAGCAATATCCTTAGCTTTTTTAGCCAAAGGATTAATATTAGGGCTTACTATATCAACAATTGTCTCTATAGCCGTATTAAGCATTTCACTGCCAATAACAATAACAATAGAGAAAATACACGCTACCCATTCTAAGGGCTCTAACCCTAGAATAAAACCAAAAGCAATAACAATTAAAGACGCTAAAAGATGGATCTTCATGTTTCTTTCCGATTTTATAGCACTTTTAATACCCATAAAAGCATATTTAAAACTATTAATTAAGCATTTATTTTTCAAATTAATCACCTACCTATAAAATTTTGTCTACTACACTACAATAAAAAATTAAATAAGCAATAGATAATAAGAAGCCTGCAAAAACATCACTTGTATAATGAACCCCTAAATATATTCTACTAAGACCAATACTAATAATCAAGATAAAAAGAATAATAATTAAAGTGAATTTTAAATATTTATTCTTTACATTCTTATATATTAAATAAATTAAAAAACCATAAAAAGCCATGCTTATCATCGAGTGACCAGATGGAAAACTATAACCAGTTTCATTAATAATTCTAAATCCTGTTGGCCTAGGCCGTTGGAGTAAAGATTTTAAAGTTTGATTTAAAATAGAAATTATTACTAGATTAGTTCCTATTAGTAAACCAGCTTTTTTATTTTTAATAATAATAAATAAAATTACAGTTAATAGTATTAAACAAGTAGCGCTACCAAACCAGGTAACCACCTTAACTAAAGGTGTTAATTTATCACTAATTAAATTAGAAACAATATTATAACCAATCGTATCAGCCTTCATAATTTCATTATTAAAGACATTTTCAGTAATAGTTAAAAATAATATTAGTGATATAAAACATATTAGCCATTGATAATTATTTCTAATAAATACTTTTAATTTCTTAAACAAGTGATCACCCCATTAATTATTTAAGCAATTTATTTATATTATGCAACAAACCCCATTTTAATTATACATTTCCTTAAACTATAAATAAACACCCTTAAATATCTTTATTTTTTTCTTTTGTTAGAACCCTTATCAATTCATCTTTTTGTTCTTCCCTTATAGGACTACTAGCAGTATTTTCATGGCCCTTACCGCCAAGTTTCTCAGCAATTTGACGGACACTGACACCCTTTTTAATACTTCTGTATGAAACAACACCGTAATCAAGTGAGATTAGCATTGCAAAATCCATATCAAAATTATGTTGGCGAAAATATTCTGCCAAATCGTTACGATATTCAAAGTTGGTAAATACTATACCAGCCTTTAAGCCAAATATATTTCGGTAATAAACCTTACTAGCATAGTTAGTAAGAATTTCCTCAGTTTGCTTAATTTTATTTGTAATCAACATTTTTTCTAACTTGTTAAATTGGAAAGAAGTATACTCATGTTCATTTAATTTTTCAAACATTAATTTTATATAACCTTCTCGACCAATTGAATCAAATAATAGTGTCAATTCATGAGGCATTTCTTCATGATACTTAGTGGCCCATTCCCATGTATCATACTTTCTTGTTAATTCTACAAAATCTTTAATTAGAGCATCATTATGATTTAAATAACCTTGTTTAATCAAATATTCATAAAATAAACTTGTCCCACTACACAATCCATAAGCATTAGATACTTTAATAGTTGTAAAATCATATTTATTAAATCCCTCTATTATAGCAGACTCATGATGATCAAACACTAAGAACTTGCCATTCAATTTTTCATCTGTTGCTACTTTAGATAACATAGGTTCTTCAAACCATAGATCAGTAACAAATATTTTATCATACTGATAAATTGTCCCATTATTATAATACTTAGTCATTTCATCTTGTAAATTAAAAGTTTCACATAAAACATAATCTACATTATTAAAGGCTAATTTCGCCAAGACAACATTTCCCATGCCATCAATATCGCTTTTATGAGTAAATAATAATATTTTATTTTTCATATATCTAAATTCTCTTTCTAATAATTATCTACTAAAATCCATTCTTGTAAATATTTTATCTCAGTATGACAGTAAGGACAAACTTTATTGGTCACATCAATAGACGCACCACAACTATGACATTTTATCATATTAACATCTTCTCTTAATATTAGTTTTTGAACTTCATTTTTCATAAGCAAATATTCATCTTTAGTTATTTTTGCTGATATTTTTCCATTAGCAAAATTAACAATTCGAACTTCTGCTAAAACTTTTACATATTGTATATCATCTTTTGTAAAACTATTGAATTCTAAATAATCTAATATATCAAAATCAATAATATTATTTTCAGAATAATAATACTTCCCTAATTCATAATTTAAGTTATTAAAAAAACTTTTTTTATCTATTTTAGTTTTATTCCAAAATTCTCTTTGTTTCTCATTTTGTTTATCTTTATATCTTTTAATAGGTCCTAAAACTATATAAGCATCTAAAATATAGAAAAAATAATATAAAATCATTGCTAAAATTATTCCATATATAAATACTTTAAAAATATCAACATTATTAAATGTTCTGGAAGTATCTTTAATAAAAAAGAAACATAGAATTAGACTAATAATAAAATCAACAACACCTGTAACAACTCTATATGAATTATTGCTTAACACCCGATCATAATGATATTTGCTTCCTAAATCTTTATCAGTATAATCAATATTATAATATGTTCTACAATAAGGACATCCATCAATAAAATCTTTAACTTTGCCCTGCATTCCACAATTAAGACACTTATAATCTTTATTTTCCATTGTTTTTGAAACAAACGTATATAAAATTCTAGAATCAAAAAAAGTTTCTTTATGGACTAATTTTTTTTCAATATAATAGTCTTTCTCACATCTTATTCCGAGAACAATATCATCGTTTACTGAGTCATCGGTATTACGTTCATACATTTTATTATCTACAAAATATTTAGTCTTAATGTTTATGCCAAATCTTCTTAGTTTTTTCTCATGAAAATTTTCTGATACCAGCGCCATATTTCTTCTCCCTATCTATTATTATTGTTATTATTGTTGTTATTATTGTTATTATTGTTATTTGATGACGATCCACCACTTGAACTACTGCCACTTGAAGGAACATAATGTGGAATAATTTTCAAAGTGTCATTAGTAAGTTTTATTCCATCAATACTAGTATCTATGCAAAGCACATTTATTACTTCTGGTTCAACTTCAGGATGTTTTAACATCTTAAGAGTTAAACTATTATCATTACCAATAATCACCGCATCTTGATTGCTCGCTAAAAAAGCATATATTTTATTTAAATCGCGTTCCGTTAATTCATAATGAGAAGTTAAATCAACGCATCTTTTATATCTTATCAATTCTTCATAAGTTTCAGGTTCTTTGTTCATTTTTTATACTCCTTATCTAAATAGTAAAATTCTATATTTTGAAATGGTAAATTAATTGTTTGTATATGATAATAGGCATTGTTTTTTTGCTTAAGGTAATGATAATCTCTAAGGGAAGAGGTTGTAAAAAATAAATTATTAGGTTTATTCCATGAATACTCACTTTTATATTGTTTAATCATATTTGTAATATCATAAATATAATATTCTTCAGTGTTCTTACCATTATCTAGCACGCCTTTATATATTTGATGAGTAGCAATATGCCTTTGCTTAGTCCTATTTTCATCACCATAAGTTACTAAATCACCACTTAAAAGCATTATATATAGTGAATTGTTCTCTGGATAATCGCACATTTCTTCTAACATGCTTTTCTTAAGCCATATCTGAACTTTACTAATAGGTGTTATATATATTATATCACGTGATTTTTTTAATATTTGTGAAGCTAAGTTATATTCCATGTTATCTATTTTCAAAATAAAACTTTCAGCATCATATATATACTTAAGGCCTTTATCATGTTTAATTAACTCCTCTAAAGCAGGGTAATCAATCATTTTATTTTCTGGTAAATATTTATCCTTATCTTCTAAACGCATTTTTTTGACATATTTATATACAAATTCATCATTATAAGAATCTTTTAATAAGTTCCTATCTTTATACATTGCTTGTTGTAATTTACATGTATAGCTTTTATTTATATTATAATTATTTTTCACAAACGGACAACCAGTTTTACATAAGTATAAGTAACCACATTTAATACATTCTTCGTTTATTGGTTGTTTATTATGATTGATAAATATTTTGTTTTTAGCTGTATTTAGTATTTCTTCTACAGTATCATTATATATATTTCCATAATAGTAATCTTTATTTTTTTGGCCCCTAACACAAGAATATATATCGCCATTTTTTTCAAGCAAGAAAAATTTTTCACCACAATTATCACAATTTGTACAATATTCTGGACCAAATTCATCAAACCAAGGTCCATTGACACCATAATCTAAATCAGTTCCATCAAACTCTCTATGCATCTTTTGATAAAATAAAACTTGTTCATCTTCAGTTAAATGATGTAAAATTCCATTAGAATTATAATCAAAACCAATCATAAAATTAAAGTCATTCATATCAAGACATGTATTTTCATGTAAAAACTTAATATCTTCTACAATCTTATCAAATTCTTCATAATGTTCCTTAAAAATTGTGGCTGACACTTTCTTTTTATTAGGTATATCTCTTAGTAATTCAATATTTTCAAAAATTCTTTTTAAAGTACTTTGGCCCAGTTTAGTAACCCTATATTTATCATGCAAAATAAAAGGTAAATCTAAACTACCAGATATAGATACATTATATTCTCTTATAGTATCAATATGCTTTTCTAAATTATACATGTTCGTTTTAATATGGGGATTTCCTATTTTAAATCCTCCAGCCATAATGACATCTTTATTATCATTATAATAATCACTTATATACTTTATTAAATCGTGAAATTCATTCTTTGATAAAGTTGTTACTTCCCCACCATGAAGAGAAATGTTAAACGGTATAACATTAAAGCTTTTAAGCTTTTTAATAGCATAATCTAATGTTTTTAAAGCTGTATACTCCGTTTTATCATCAACAGTATTATCCTCTAAATAGCAGTATTTACACCCCATATTACACGCCATTGTAGGAACATATAATAAATGTATATACTTATAATCCATAAATCCTCCTACTAATTTTAATAATTAGAACTATATCTTTTGATAGTTGTTGGGCTACCTTTAAAAGCCCTTTCATTCACGCTTGTTCTTGCTGGAATAGTAATTTTATATAAATTTGTACATTCTCTAAAAGCAGAAGATCCAATAATAGCCAGTTTACTATTTTGGCTAATTATTACCTCATTTAAATAATAATCACCATAAAAAGCATGCCCACCTATTCTACTCACATTATCCGGAATAGTAATACTCTTTAAAGAAGTACAGTTTTCAAAAGTGTTGCCCTTAATCTCAGTAATATTATCTGATAACTTAACATATTTTAAAGATTTAGCATCGTAAAAAGCCTCACCACCTAAGTATGTTAACGAATCCGGTAATATGATTTCTGTTATTGATTTTGCATTATAAAACGCACCACCACCTAAATATTCTAAATTTTTAGGAATATTTACACTTTTTAATTTAGAGCAGTCTTTAAAGGCTTGCCCTCTTATTTCTGTAATGGAATCTGGCAAACTAACACTTACTAAAAAAGGCATGTTTGAAAATGTATTTCCTCTCAGACTAACAACTTTTTCATTTTTATAAGTTTCTGGTATAGTTGCAGTTTTGAAATTAGTTAAGCCAAACATATAATACCTAACAGCGTATCCACCTGGAGTTTTTTCATACAAAATTCTAGGTGATGAAAAAATAATTAATGGCAAAACAATAGCCACTAATAAAGTCAGATTAATAGTTTTTTTAGTATCATCAGTTACAAATGTGTTTTTTACATTCATTACAATATTAGAGACTTTTTCTTCCGGTCTTGCCTTTAATTGCTTTTTTAAGTATTTAATTAAATTATAATTTTTCGTAATTTTATAGAAAATAAACAATATAATTGCTTCTACTATATATGTCATATTTGGATAATGAAAAAATATTGATATTACAACCACAAAAACGAGAAGTGAAAATATAATATTCAAAACTTTCTTTCTTCTTAATATTTCAGCTGGAATTAACATAGTTGTTTCATCTATGCCAGCCTGAACTAATTGTTTTTTTATAAACTCCTCTAACATTTCATCTTCGGTCAAACTATAAATTTTATCAAAACTTGTTGGTGTTACTTTGATTTTAGCAGGAACCTCAACCGAAGCAGTAGCACTTTCAGAAACAACAACATTATTTCCAGTAAATGGCTCACCACATTTAGAGCACAACTCATCAGTAATTTGTAACACTGTACCACATTTAGCACATTTTAATTCTATTCCTTTGATTGGTGAACCTGGTAGCTCTGGAGTCTTAATAACTGGATTTGATATTTTTGTTGATAAATTTCTTTTCAATATATCTATCAGAAAAGCACCTAAAGCGACTGCAACAAAATCTACTATCATAATATTGGTTGACACAAAAAAATAGCAAAATAATAAAATAATAAATCTTAAAGCAAATAAAAGCCAAAATGTCTTCTTAGTGTTTTTTTCTGAAATTAATTCTGCTAATGGCCAAAGAATGAAAATAAAACTAGCAATAGACACAGTTACCTCAAAAATCAGTGCATCAAAAATTGGAAATACAATATTATCACTACTTGCAAAAACAAATATTGGAATTAGCATTAAAGACACCACTAATAATATCTTTTGTAATTTTTTCATATAAAACCAACTCCTCTGTTCTAAAAAATTATATCATAAATTTCTAAAGTTTTGTGATTTATGTCAATTTTTAGGTAATTTAAAATCCAATATGTCCTATAACACACTGAAAATAATAAAGATAATATTTTTTATAGCTAGAATGATTGATAAAAATTTACATCTTACAGTTATAAAAATAATATCAATATATTAGGCCACTATATATTTTTAAACAAGAAAAAACGAACTATTTCTAGTTCGAATAAATCTTTAATGGTGCAGGCGAAGGGACTTGAACCCCCATGCCGTGAGGCGCTAGATCCTAAGTCTAGTGCGTCTACCAATTTCGCCACGCCTGCATATAATTTAAGTGGTGGACCTCGTAGGACTCGAACCTACGACCATTCGGTTATGAGCCGAGTGCTCTAACCAACTGAGCTAGAGGTCCAACGACTATTTAATTATAAACGATGGCTTTTAAAAAAACAAGTCTTTTTTAAAGATTTTAATAGATTTTTTTTATTTTTTATTATACAATACTTATATATTGATTATTACCCTGTCGCCAAGTGGTAAGGCAATGGGCTCTGACCCCATCATTTCGCCGGTTCGAATCCAGCCAGGGTAGCCAATTAGTTATATAATTTCTCTTTTGAGAAATTTTTTTTATTAAAAAAAGGAAAATTATTCTTTTCCTTGTAACATATTTAATAAATCAATTTTAAAGATATCCTTAGAAGCATTAGCCTTACTAATCATAATACCCTTATAAGTACCTAATTCTGAACGATGTCCTTCTAATAAAATATCCTTAGGTAATAATTCTTTTAACATAACTGTTTCTTCTTTTTTATAAACAGTATAAATTAATTTTACTTCACCATGAACTTGTGCAAACATCGCGTCACTTGGTAATTTAAGTTCATATGTTTCAGTTCCAGCCTCTTTATTTTTACTAACTAATTCACCTGGAAATTTACCATTACGCATATCTGGATAATAATCAAAACTTAACTTTTTAAAAGCACGCATATTGTACTTTTTTAAAGATCTTTCTAATTTTCTAAACTCATTTTCGTTAACATAATCCAATACAAAATTTTTCATTTCAAAACCCCCTATAACCCTTTTCGTAATTACATTATAGCACGAAAAGGCCAAAATGTCAAATTTGTGTACACCATTGGTACTATCTATATCTATTCTTCTAAGAATGTGTTAGAATTATACCACTTTTTTCATGCCATGTCAAATTTTTCTTGCAACAACCACGAATCGACCATTTTCTTGACTATATTCACAGGTAGAAAGAGTAATAAACTCATCTTTATAAGTAGGTGCAACACCCGTATCATATAAGCTTAAATCTTTAATATTATCGACATAGTATTGAAACTCTATTTCGTTTTTAGCATTATAAAATTGATAGTATTTAAACACATTATCAGTTTTATAATATACTTTAGATAAAAAGGCTGCTACAATTTCATATGTTTCATAATTGTTTTCTGTATAAAAATAAATATTTTTATGTTCTAAATAATATGTGTAATCTTTATAGTTTAATATCTCATGAAACATCGTCCCATCATTCATATTATGGCCATAAATAATTAAATTTTCATCACGAGGACTTATTTCATTATGCTTATCTATATACAAAGTCCCTGCTGTACTAGGTAACTTATTAAAATCTCTTCTAAGATAATAGTCCTCTCCCTTTGTATACATAACAGGATAATTTACAATTGTATTTGGAATAGTTAAGATCCCAACAAAATCTTTATTAGCATTTTTTAAAGAAAACAATTTTTCTTTTATTTCATCTGTTTTTTCAGGTGTTATTTCTTTAGTCGCGTTTAAAGTATCATTAATCAGAAAAGTATTTTTGACAGGAAAAAATATTAAGCAAACCAGTAGTAAAATAATAATACTAAACAATCCTAATAAAGCCATCTTAAAAGGCTTTTTTAATTTTCTTTTATTTTGAATTTTTCCATGTTTCATATTTAACACTCTTTTTTTGCTATTCATAATTATCTTCCTCTCAAAAATAAAAGAGCAGATACTTCTGCTCTACTCTTTAATATCTTTTTAATGTTTTAATTCCTAAAGCATAAGTTAATGTTGAAATAACTAATATTAGTGCTTTACCTGTATCACTTGTTTTTGGAACGTCATCTAATTCTTTATCATTATCATTAACATTATCATTTAAAGTATCTACATAAGTTAAAGTATAATTAGAGAATTTATCAGTTTCAAAAGTAATTTTACCATCAACTAACTCAGCATCCAATTTTTCAGCTTTACCATCATGAATACGAATTACATAATATTTTCTAGTATAACCTTCCTCTACTTCTTCTACATCTTCTGGTAAATCAACACTTATAGAAACTTTAGTTTTAAGAATACTTAAACGTCCTAATACAGAGTTATTAGCTTTTAATAAGAAATTAATATCAAAATGTTTTAAAACAACCTCACCATTAGTAATGATATCAGATATTTCTTTTTTTACTTCTTCAGTTAAATCTGTATCACTTATTTCTTTAGTTTCAATTTCTGTTTTAATAACTGAACCAGCCTTTACAGCATCAATAATATTATCTTTAGTAGTATCATCAATACCATCTACTTTTTTACCATCAATAATATCAGCAATACTATCAGTAACATTACTTTCTTCTTTTTTAGTTTCATTATCAGAAGCAACATTATAAACTGTTACTTTAATATCTTTAGAAGTACCATTATTTAAAGAAACACTAACAGTTGTAGTACCAGCTTTTACACCTTTAATATTTGTTCCATCAAAACTAGCAATTGTACTATCTTCAATAAGAACAGTTAAATATTTTTTAGCAATTGCATCAGCAACAATTTGTAAATCTTTTGTTTCACCAACTTTTACTAAGGCTTCATCAATAGCAGTAAAACTAGATTTTTTGTCAACAACATATTTACCATCTAAGTTATATATTGTATATCCTTCAGCAATTAAGCCACTTTCTGGTTTTACACTTGATGTAACGTTTTTTAAAGTAACATTACTTGCACTTAAAGCATTACCATATCCGCCACCTTTAGTAGTACCTAAAACACCTTTAGTTATTTCTAAATTGCCACCATTTATAATAATATTTGTAAGGGTATTACCAGTTAAGAAATATTCAGCTTTAAAAGTACCACCATTTACTTTTAATGAACCAATATCTTTTGAATCAACACCATATGTACCATTAAAAACAGTTGTTTTTTCATCACCAGATGGAACTTCAAAAACACCAGCATTAATAGTTGCGTCATTCCAGTTCATTACAGCAAATTGAATATTGTTTAGGAAATGTCCGCCATTAATAGCTAAAATACCACCATCATCATTTTTAATAGTATTTAAGCCACCATTAAATTCACCAGCATTAATAGTTAGTGTTGGTGAGGCCATATTTGTACCAGCAACATAACCTGTTTTAGCATTAGTAGATTTTCCATAATCATAATAACCATTATCTATTAAACTAGATGTTGTAAAATTAACTAATTTAACAATACCACCATTAATAGTTAAATCGCCATGATTTAAAATAGCATAATAAGATCCTTTACTTTCATCTTTTAAGAATGTACCACCTTCAATAGTTGTTTTTCCATTGTTATATAATGATGCATTATTAGTTCCACCTCTTGCTTCTACAACACCATCACCCTTAATAGTAACTGTAGCTCCAAGTTCAACTGTAATAGCATCAATATTTGTAGTTGTTAAATTGTGCCCATTTAAATCAATTGTAATATTAGACCCACTTTTAACAACCAAGTTTTCTGTTTCATCACTAGCTAGAGTATAATTGTTAGTCAAATCTTTGGCTGATACGTTTTGAGTAAATGTAAAGGCAGTAGTGGCAAGTACACTTAACATTAAACCAAAACTTAATTTTTTTAAGATACGTTTATCCATAAAAATCTCCACTCCTCTCGTATCTATTTACATTTTATTCGATTAGCATAATTATTACAAGTGTGTTTCATTATTTTTTTAATTATTTACATATTTTTTTCAGTCTAACAATAGTTTGTCCTAAATTAAAAGGATCAAGTTGATACTCAAGTACTCTTTTATCTTGTTTTAATATACGATGAACTTCATTTTTCAATTTACCAGTACCCTTCCCATGAATAATCAAAATATATTCATGACCTAAGCAAACACAATCATTAATAAACTCTTCTACAACTGTATATGCCGTAATAGCCGCCTCTCCATGTAAATCAATAGATGGATAATAATTCCACGCAATCATAAACTATCAGGAGATATAGAATTATTATTTTGTTCTGTATTTGTTTCACTGGTAGTCGGCATTTGTACCGAAGGCTCAATTGGTCCAAATTTATTTTCATAATAACTTATTACATCACTTAATAATGGAAATGATGTTTTACCGCCAAATTTAGTAGTTGAAAGACCAGCCGTAATATTAGCAATACGCATACATTTTTCCATATCATAACCCTTACTTAAAGCATAAACAAAAGCTCCATCAAAAGCATCTCCTGCTGCCGTTCTATCAACTTCTTTAACCGGAATAGTAGGCATATATGAAACACTTCCATTTTGCTCATATATAACACCAGCATTACCAAGTGTAACAATAATATTTTGTTCATTAAATGAAGCCTTTAATTCTTTATATAAATTTAATAATGAGGAAGCATCATCTGTATTAATAGTCATCTTGGTGTATTTTTCGGCAAATTCTTTAGAGAAAACTAAGTATTTAGCATATTTAGCTAAAGATAAAAGTTCTTTTGGATCACTATAACTTAAACCCATACCTAAAACAAGCGGTACCGTTTTATATTTATTTATAGCAGCCATCGTAGCAGAATATTCAAATCCATCCGAATAAATAATATGTGGTGATATATCATATTCATATTTTTTTAAATGAAATATCTCTGGTTCAATTAATATTTGTGTTCTAGATGTCGTACTTTTATTATTAATAATAAATGCCGTAGTTGTTTTTCTTTCATAATTAGTTTCTAAATAGTTAGTCTTAACACCAACACTTTCTAATTCTTTCTTAATACTAGAACCAAAATCATCATAACCAACAGTACCAGCAAAATAAGTTTCTTCATTCCATTTGCCAAGCAAATACGAAATGTTAGCTGCTGACCCCCCACTACCTTCTAATTTTTCCGTTACAATCATTTTACTATTTTCTGTTGGATAACTATCAACAGGAATAGTAATATCATACGTTGATTTACCTATACTTAAAATTGTCATAAAATCACTTATCCCTTCTAAGACATTATACAATATCTTTTAAAATTAGAAAAGAATTTAGAAGCTATTTACATTAAAGTTTATATATCAAAAGAAAAGACCAAATCAAATAGTTTAAAAGGAATTATTAATATTTAATTATAGTCTAGTTCTTCGGTAGAATAAGTGTAATAGCCTTCATATTGGTAACTTACGTCGATCCCTTTCATAAATACTTGCCGATCGTTTATTTTGTCAGTTAAAGCATCTTTTAAAAGCATTTTTATTTCTATATCCTTAACTGGACTTCTTTCCATAGCAAGTAAATAATCTTCTTTACTTACTTTACGCCAATCAACTACTTTATTTAATTCTTTTTTTAAAATCAAATCTAACCATATACGAGTACTTCGTCCATTTCCTTCTCTAAATGTCAATATATTTTTTAATAATATCATCAAAACTTTTTTCTGACATAGCATCAATACTTTTTAAAACACTTTCTAAATATAAGCAAGAAGCAAATCTAAAGCTACAATTAGAAATATTTTCTTTTAAATTTCTGACACATATTATTTAATTTCAACCAAAAAAAGATTGAAATATGAGGTAAAAGTATCTATTTCAATCTTCAAAATAATATTTTAACTTTAATTTAGAATAGAAATTACAGTATTTTCAGCACTTTACTTTCTATCACAAGATTTGATTGCCGATCTAGCAGCAGCTAAAGCCGCTATTGGCACGCGATATGGGGAACAACTGACATAATCAAGTCCAATTTCATTAAAGAAAGTAATACTTTTAGGATCTCCTCCATGTTCGCCACAAACACCAAGAGATAAAAACGGATTCATACTTGTTCCTTTATCAATAGCTAATTTAACAAGACTACCAACACCTACTTCATCAATGCTTTTAAATGGGTCAGATGAAAGTATACCCTTGTCATAGTAATCCGTCAAAAACTTACCAGCATCATCACGTGAAAAACCAAAAGTCATTTGGGTTAAATCATTAGTTCCAAAGCTAAAGAAATCAGCATGTTTTGCTATCTCATCGGCAATCAAAGTAGCTCTTGGCACCTCAATCATTGTCCCAATCAAGTATTTTATTTTTAAGTTTGCTTCTTTTAACATGGCGTCTGCTGTCTTAGTAACAATATCTTTTAAATAAGTAAATTCACTTACACTACCAACTAAAGGGATCATTATTTCTGGGGTTACATTAATGCCTTCCCCTCTTGCTTTTATAGTTGCTCCTATTAAAGCCTTAGTTTGCATAACACATATTTCAGGATAAGTTATTAATAACCGACATCCACGATGCCCCATCATCGGATTAAACTCTTTTAAATATGCTATTTTATCTATTATATCCTCGGTACTTTTATTTAAGCTTTTAGCAAGACTTTCGATCTCACTTTCTTCTTTTGGCAAGAACTCATGAAGAGGTGGATCTAAATAACGAACAACCACAGGTTTTCCGGACATTATTTTATAAAGGCTTAAAAAGTCACTCTCTTGATAAGGTAAGATATAATTTAGAGCTTTTTCCCTTTCTTCCAAAGTATCAGCTAATATCATTTGTCTGAAATGAAATATTCTTTCTTTTTCAAAAAACATATGCTCTGTTCGGCATAAGCCTATACCTTCAGCACCAAAGTCATATGCCATTTTAGCATCCCGGGCATTATCCGCATTAGCCCGAACTCCCATGGTTTTAATAGAAGATACAAGTTGCATAAACTCCTTAAAATCACCACTTATTACTGGTGGTTCTAATGCAATACTACCTAAATAAACATTTCCTGTTGTCCCATCTAAACTAAGTTGTTCTCCTTCCCTAACAGTAATATTACCAATTTTAAGACATTTATTTTCTTCATCAATTATTATATCACTACAACCGGATACACAGCAAACACCCATACCACGGGCAACTACTGCAGCATGACTAGTCATTCCCCCACGAACCGTAAGTACGCCTTCAGCATGATGCATACCTTCAATATCTTCAGGACTAGTTTCAAGTCTTACTAATATAACTTTTTCCCCATTTTTATGGTGTTTAATAGTCTTTGTAGCATCAAAATAAATTGTACCAGTTGCTGCTCCAGGACTAGCCGCAAGACCTTTAGTAATAGGCGTATGTTCCTTTAAATCTTCTATTCTAAAACTTTTATGTAGTAAGTCTTCCAAGCGTTCTGGTTCTACACGCATAATAGCTTCTTCTTTAGTAATCATTTTTTCTTTATATAAATCAAGTGCAATTTTAACACATGCTTTACTAGTTCTTTTGCCAGATCTCGTTTGCAACATATAAAGTTTACCATTTTCAATTGTAAATTCCATATCTTGCATATCTTTATAATGACTCTCTAACTTTTTAGCAATATCACTAAACTCTTCATATATAAGCGGCATATCCGTTTTTAACTTATCAATATTCTCTGGTGTTCTAATACCCGCAACAACATCTTCCCCTTGCGCATTCATTAAATATTCACCAAAAAGCTTATTTTCCCCAGTAGCAGGATTTCTTGTAAAAGCAACACCTGTACCAGAATTTGTACCAATATTACCATAAACCATTTCTTGTACATTAACAGCTGTACCCCATTCACTAGGAATATTATTTAACTTACGATAATAAATAGCCCTTTCATTATTCCAACTTTTAAATACTGCTCCAATAGCATTAATAAGTTGCTCCCTAGGGTCACTTGGAAAATCTTCTCCCGCCATGCTTTTATATATTTCTTTAAAGTGCTTAGTAATAAATTCCATATCATCACCATCTAAATCTAGATCACTTTGATAATTTAATTTTTGCTTATAGTCATCTAAGAAACGTTCAAACATATTTCTCTCATAACCCTTTACAACATCAGCATACATTAAAATTAAACGTCGATAAGAATCATAAACAAAACGTTTATTTTTAGTTTTTGCAAGCAAACTTTTAGCAATATCATCATTAAGTCCAAGATTTAATATAGTATCCATCATCCCAGGCATAGAAACTCTAGCCCCACTCCTAACACTAACTAGAAGCGGATTATTTTTATTACCAAATTGTTTTTTAGTTTCTTTTTCTAAACTTTCTATTGTTTTATATATTTCTTCAATAATTTCTTGTGGTAAAGTTTTATTATTCTCATAATATTTCTGACAAGCCAGAGTACTAACAGTAAATCCATTAGGTACTGGTAAACCAAGACTCATCATTTCAGCTAAATTAGCACCTTTACCTCCCAAAACACTTGTCATATCTTTATTACCATCTTTAAATAAATAAACATATTTATCCACTATAATCATCCCTCTCTATTATTTATAATTATATAAAATTTTTTAAAAAAAAGATACGTTAAAACATATCTTTTACAATTTTTTTATTTTTCTAAAATAATCGTTGTTGGCCCCATATTAACTAAAGATACTTGCATATCTGCCCCAAAAACACCAGTTTCTACTAAAACATATTCTTTTAGCTTCTCATTAAACTTATCATATAACTTAATCGCATATTCGCCATTTAATGCCTTAACATAACTAGGTCTATTACCTTTAGAAGCATCACCATACAAAGTAAATTGTGATATAGATAAAATAGCACCACCCGTATCTTTAACACTTTTATTCATAACCCCGTTTTCATCAGGAAAAATCCGTAAATTAAGAACTTTATTAACCATATAATCAATATTTTCTAAAGTATCATCCTGTGTAAATCCTACTAACAACATTAATCCTTCATCTATACTACCAACTACCTGGTTATCTACAGAAACAAAAGCCTTACTTACTCTTTGTACTACTACTCTCATATTCTTCTTGCCTCAATTACAAATGTATAACTATACAAACTAGCAATAAAATCATCTAAAGTATTTTTATCTTTTACTTTAACAATTATTTCATAAGTTGTTTTATCATTACCATTTTTGGTTTTAAAAGAATCAACATAAATATTCTTAGCTGTTGCTTTACTAATAATATCTAATAAATAATTCTTATTTTTATCTGTCTCAACAACAACACCCGTATAATAAATACTATCTTTACTATTCCAAGCAACGTCAACAAATCTACTTTCTCGTCCCTTAATATTTACACAATCACTTCTATGAACACTTACTCCTTCTCCTTTAGTAATAAACCCCTTTATATCATCACCAAACACTGGTCTACAACACTTAGCAAGGCTTGTTAATATATTTGTTTCTCCACCTACTAAAATATTAGAATTAACAAGGGTATTTTTATTCTTTCTATTTTCTACTTTTTCTAAATAAACATCTCTAACATCTTTTTTATCTTCCGTCACTAAACTTATTATATATGTTGCCGTAAATCTTAAACTTCCAATTGAAAAATATATATCATCTAGTGTCTCTAATTTAAGTTCTTTACAAATGCTTTTAACATTCTCATTACTTAAAATCTCATCAAAAGAAAGTTTCTTCTTTCTAAGTTCATTTTGTAAAATAGTCTTACCTTTTTCTGTATATATATCTTTATCTTGTTTACTAAAATAAGCCTTTATTTTATTTTTAGCATGACTACTTTTAACAAAATTTAACCATTCTTTAGAAGGTGTCCCCGTAGGACTTGTTCTAACTCTTACAATATCATCATTATGTAATTCATAGTTTAATGGTACACTTATATCATTTACTAAAGCTTGCACGGTTTTATTACCAACATCACTATGGATCCGATAAGCAAAATCAAGGGGCGTAGATCCTTTAGGTAGTTCTAAAACATCCCCCTTAGGTGTAAATACATAAATACTATCATTTAAAGCTTCTTCTTTTAAACTATTTTGAAATTCAATATCAGATAAATTATCATTTGCTTCAATTAAATTTCTTAATATCTCCAGTTTTTGTTCCATAATATTTTTCATATAATGTTTTTCTTTATAAGCAAAATGACTAGCTACCCCTTTTTCCGCAAACTCATCCATTTCTTCTGTTCTTATTTGAATTTCAAAGCGATTACCATCACTACCAAAAACCCCTGTATGTAAACTCTGATACATATTAGCCTTAGGATTAGCAATATAATCCTTAAAACGTCCTGGAATTGGTCTATATTTAGCATGAATAAGACCGATACTTAAATAGCATTCACTTACCTTTTCTACAATTACTCTAAGGGCTAATATATCATAAATATTTTCCCACTTCTTACCATTATTAAGTTTATTATAAATACTATATACACTTTTTACTCGACTTTTAATTTTAAAAGGAATATTTTGTTCCATTAAAATCTCACTAATACTTTCTTCCATTTCCGTCAAACTATCTTTTAATTCACTTTCAGTTGCATTAAGTCTTTCTAAAATATCTTCATAAACATCTGGTTTACTATATTTTAAACACAAGTCTTCCATCTCACCCTTTATTTTATATAAACCAAGGCGATGGGCTATCGGTATTAAAACCGTCATTGTCTCATTTACTTTTCTTTTGCGATCTACAGCATCTAGTGCATCAGCTGTTCTAAGGTTATGTAAGCGATCAGCAAGTTTCAAGAATAGTACACGTACATCTTCACTCATACCAACTAAAATTTTTCTTAAATTCATCGCTTGATATTCTGAATCATCTTGTAACTCCAATCTATTTAATTTAGAAATTACACTTACAATACTAGCAACCTCACTCCCAAAAAGACTTTCTATTTCTTCTTTTGTAGCCCCTGCATGATTAATTGTCTCATGAATTAAACTAGCCGTTATAGTAACCGCATCAACATTTAGATCAAGTAAAATTAGAGCCACTCCCAAAGGATGTGACATATAAGGTGTCCCATTAAGACGCATTTTCCCTTTATGTTTTTCTAACCCAAATTTATAAGACTTTTCTATCTCATGCATTTCTTTGCCTGTAAAAACACTTGCACAAGCATCAATAAACTGATGATATTCCTTATCTAAATCTAACATAAAAAATTTACTCCTTTTCTGTTTTTTCTGGTATTAAAAGTTTACAATGAATACCATGATTTAATTTCTTTTTAAATACTAAAGCATCTTTGTAAGTCCCTGCGGCATACCCATAATGTGTAGGTATTACAAGTTTAGGATTAATAATATTACAAAGACTTGCCCCTTCCAAACAATCCATAGTATAAGTCCCACCTATAGCTAAAAATAAAACATCACATTTAACACTTTTTAAATAACTTGTGACATCACTATCTCCTGACACACAATAAGATAGACCATCAAAAAAAACGATATATCCTACCCAACCATTAGCCTTAGGATGAAAACTCTTATGTAAGTTATAAGCTGGAATTGTTTTAATTTCTAAATTTCTAAAATTATAAGTCATACAAGGTTTTACAACACATATATATTCTTCACTAATACCAATCGATAATAACTCTTCTACTATGTCCTTTGGTGTTATAAAAACCGTATTATCTTTTTTTAGTTCTAAAATAGATAAAAGCGAAAAATGATCATAATGCGGATGTGTAATAAATATATAATCTGCATCATGTTTTTCACTTCTTTCTAGGGGGTCAAAATATAAAACCTTACTACCACTTATCCTAATACTACTTTGCATATTAACACTAATAGGTTCCATTATTTTTCACCTCACTAAAAATCGTAAAACTATCTGTATTTAAAATATTATCAACCATCTCATCTAGTGTAAGACCATTCTTATCTTTCCAAACATTCGTACATAAATACTTCCAAAGTTCTGCCTCACTTATTATCATATGTGCTCTTCCCATCTCATTACATTTACATTTTAAAGCTGGTGTAAGCCTTTGATATAACTCACTTAAACTAGAAAACTTTTCATCATTCATAAGCTTGTAATCCCTTCTAATTTTTTTCTTCTTACATAAATTATTATATAATAAAGATTTAGATTAGGAAAGTGATTATTTGCAAAAAGACACATTTAAAATATCCATATTAATTTTATTAATAGGTGGCTTTATCACCAAAATCATGGGCTTTATAATCAAAATATTATTCACTAGAATGATTGGAAGTGAGGGCCTTTCTCTTTACACTCTTGCTATGCCTACTTATTCCCTTATGATAAGCATTGCTATTTTTGCTCTTCCCATATCTATTTCCAAACTAGTAAGTGAAGGAAAGAAAAGATCTAGTGACATAATTCTTTCTACTACTCTATTTATCTTACTATTTAACTTAATATTTAGTATCATCTTCTTATTTCTAATTCCTTTTATAAGTAAATATCTCCTTCATGAACCAAATATCAAACTAATTCTTATCGCCATGCTTTCTACTTTACCATTTATAAGTGTTTCTTCTATTTTAAAAGGCTACTTTCTAGGTAAATTAAAAGTCCTACCTAATACTCTATCTAATATAATTGAACAAACAATTAGAATTCTTTTTTTACTTTATCTCTTCCCTAAAATACTACTTATAAATAACTACTTAGGTCTTATATCTTTCATCTTAATAAGTATTATAACTGAAACAGTAAGTACAATTGTTTTTCTTCTTTTCCTTCCTAAAAAAAGTAATATTAATTTAAAAAAAAGAAACTTCGAGCCATCTATTATTAAAGAGGTTTTAAATACTAGTATTCCTGCTTTATCTAGTCGTTTAATAGGTAACATCGCCTTTTTCCTAGAACCAATTATTCTAACTAATATCTTACTATTAATGGGTTATACAACCTCTTATATTCAAAGTGAATATGCCATTTTTAATGCCTATGTCATAGGTATTCTTACAATGCCTTCTTTCTTTATCGCGGCCATATGTCAAATACTAATACCTGAAGTAAGTAAATACATTAGCCTAAATAATAAAGTTATGTTAAAAAGAAGAATATCTCAGTCTTTAAAATACTCATTTATAATTGGTTTTATATCTTCTTTTTTAATTCTTATATTTAGAGATAATCTCTTAAATATCTTATATAAAACAACTAGTGGTTCTAACTATATATTACTACTTGCGCCAATATTTACCCTTTTTTACTTAGAAGCCCCCTTAACAAGTACCTTGCAAGCTATGGGTCACGCTAAAGAAAGTGCTAAAATAACTCTTATAGGTAGCACAATAAAACTAATTACTATGACCCTAACATCTCTTTTAAAAATAGGTATGTATTCTCTTTTAATTAGTGAAATAGTAAATATCTTCTACGTTGTTATAAAAAGTGCTAAAACATTAAAAAAAGAACTTTAATCTAAAAGCCCTGGTAATATTTTATTTTCATAAGGATAAACAATAATATCTCGTTTATCATTATTATTTATTATTTCAATTATATACCCTTCATTATTTTTATTTGGTTTATGAAAATAAAAGGTATCATCATCACTAGTAGTATTAACCTCTTTCATATTCTTAATTAAGTCATCAATAAGTAAATATTTTTTTTCTAAAACATCACTTAAAAAAGCAACAGTAGAACCATACTTTATATAAACTTCTTCCACACCATCTAAATAATATGTATCATTATCTAAAGTTAAATATTTATGTCTCTTGTCTCTTTTTTGTAACTTTAACATAACAGAATAATCTTCATAATCTTCTACTTTAGAAAGTCTTTCATTAACTTGAATATCATATAAATATTTTTGCATTGCAAGAGATGTAATAATAAGGGCAAAAGACAAAATAACAAAAACCAAAACAAACAATTCTCTTACTTTTTTAGTCATTAAAGCACCGCCCTCCATACAAAACGTATTATAACAAAATATCTTCAAAAGAAAAAGATGAAAACGGCAATATTTTTATATTTTTTTATCATATTCAATTATACTATCAAAGAAAAAAAGATATGCCCCTAACATATCAATTTTCAAGTACAAACGGATCACTTTCAGATCCTGTACCAGAAGAAATCTTAACATTTGATGTCAGATAAACGACGGGACGGACGGTGAGGCTGCCGTACACATCGCTGTCGTAGACGGGGCCAGAGGTGTACACAAAGAACACATGGTCAGCATCGGAAGAGTGAGCAAACAGCGATAACGTCCATTGATAATCACTATTAAATAACCAATCATTATTTACGCAATCACTTACACTGCTAGAATTCCATTTTGATAAATTTGTATTTAAACATGTTGCGCGGTCTGCCCCACTTCCTCCACTTGTTGCATATCCATAATCTGACGAATACATTAAGCCTATCTTTCCTGTCCATGTTGTTGTTCTTGATACCGTGTCATTACAACGGTCTCCACTTGTACAGATTTTTCCATTTCTTATTCCTCTTTCTTCTGTGTACCATTTACTTACTATTTGAGCATTTGTCGTTGATGCTCCTGTATTCCATACGGCATTCCCTATCATATTTTTTAATTTGTCTTTTATACCTGTATTTGTGAAATTACAACTTTCTGTACTATTATATAGCCCTCTATAACATGTTCCTGACTGGTTATTCCAGTATAGAGACCCACCTACAGTTTCACTTTCATAGCCTGGATTTAATAGTTTCATTAAGTCTGCCTGGCTCCATTCGTTAACGCCATAGCCTCCATTTATACTTGATTCACTTGTGTCCCACGAGTAATTACCTATTGATGTACTTCTTATTATTTTTACACGATCTTCTTTATT
>JABLTL010031636.1_pt1 | contig 60982 bp, 40 predicted proteins | sample 7160151 | NCBI WGS metagenome assembly JABLTL01 (sample SAMN14651223, study PRJNA627086) | human gut metagenome | isolation source: feces | host: Homo sapiens | reverse complement strand
GTTCTTACCCACGTTGCTCTGAGAGTCACCAAGGGCAGGACGGTTCTTTACCTTCTCACGAGTATAGTTGGCGGTGAAGTCGAAGTCAACAGGACCAGCAGAGGTATTCACACGGAGGTTGAAGTTGTCACGACTCATATTGGCATTTGGCAAGATATCCTTGTTGCGCATATCCGTAACAGAGAAACGCATACCCGTCTTACCGGAATTTACTGAGAGGATGGCAGAGTTCTGGGTAGTGAAACCTGTGCGGAAGAAACCAGAAGTATTGTTAGGATGCATCATGAATGGACGTTCCTCGCCATCTAAATATTTGAACATGAAGTCATCGGCCTTAGGACCCCAACTTGAGTTCGTACCAGAAGAGCTCGAATTAGGAAGCTCGCCATTGAAGCCAGCACCATATATCTCCTGGATGTCGTCCCACTTAGCCAACTGGGTATCGACAGTGAAAGAACCATTGTACTCCACGGAAATCTTATCCTTCTCCGCCTTCTTGGTCGTAATCAAGATAACACCATGGGAAGCACGGCTACCATAGAGAGCAGAAGCAGCAGGACCTTTCAATACGGTCATCGTCTCGATGTCGTCTGGGTTGATGGCAGAGATACCATCACCGAGGTCGTATCCACCAGCCTCGCCTGCACTCGCAAAGTTGGTATTATCCAAAGGCACACCATCCACCACGTAGAGAGGTTGGTTGTTGCCAGCCATTTCTGTATTACCACGGAGGAGCACACGAGTAGAACCAGAAGCACCGCCAGCGGTGTTCTGCACAACGAGACCAGCCACCTTACCTGAAAGAGAGTTGATGACGTTGGTTTCCTTCGCCTTGGTAAGTTCCTCGCCCTTCACCTCGGAGAGTCCGTAACCCAGCGCCTTGCGGTCACGCTTGATGCCGAGGGCGGTGACCACGACATCATTCAGCACCTTTCCATCTTCCTGCAAGGTAATCTTCATGCCGTTGGCAGCCTTCACGGTCAGGGTCTTATAGCCCACGTAGCTTACTTCGAGCATTGCTCCAGGCTTGCAATTCAAGGCGAAGTTACCATCCATATCGGTAACAGAACCATTAGTAGTACCTACCACTTTCACAGTAGCACCTATCAAGCTCTCACCTGTGGCATCTACCACGGTACCCTTGACAGAAGCGTTCTGTTGAGCAGCCATATTCATGGAGGCATTGTTCAACTGGGCAGCGAGGATGGCTGAAGCAGGCATCCACATCAAACCTGCACCGAGCAGGCCGAGAAACATCGTTTTCTTTCTCATAGTTGATATCTTGTTTTTAGTTTAATAATTATTCTAGCACTTAAATTATAAATTACCAAAGATTCCCTCCAGCACCCAAGGTGCTTTGACCTGCATGTTCTTGAAGCGGTCGAAGATACCAAATTTCTCCATTCCACTGCCAAACGAACTGTTGTCCCAGATGAAGGTAGAAAAGCCTCGCTTCTGCGCCTCGTTTTTTAGGAAGCGGCAATAGTAGGTCATGTTCTCGTGAATCTTGTCAATGTTCTTATTGGTATAGTGGTCAGACATGCCCCACTCTCCTATCACGATACCCAAGCCCTTGTTGCTCCAGGTGTTCACCACCTTGTCGAAGAAGTCGGTCATCGTCTTCTCATTGCTGTCACCTGTCTCGCCATACTGCTTGTAGGCATCGCCCCAGTAATAGTACTTCACGCCACCGGCATAATCCCATGGCTGGTAGTAATGGAACTCCACGCTCATATAGTTGTTGGCGTTGCCCTCGATGTCACGCGGAATGATGAAATCGCCATTGTCGATACCAAACTGAGGGTTGCACACGTAGGTCTGAACGATGAGATGACGCTGCACATTGTTGCCGCCCGTGGCACGCACCACGTCGATGAAGATTTGGTTGTAGGCGTTCTGCACTTCGAGGTTCTCGGCAGTTGGCTTGCCCCAGTTGTCCTTGATATGCACCTCGTTGGTACCTGCGAAGGCGAGGCGAGCATCGTAGTTGGCAAACTCGGAAGCGATGTTCATCCAGAGGAGGGCGAGTTTCTGGCAGTTTTCCTCCTTATATTGATAGGTAGGACGACCTTCTAGCCACTTCTCGTGATGCACATTGATGATGACCTTCATGTCGTAGCTGAGACACCAGCCCACCACTTCCTTGATGCGAGCGATCCACGCCTTGTCGATGCTCATCGCCTGAGGATTGGTGATGTGGCACTGCCAACGGATAGGAATGCGGACGGCATTGAAGCCAGCCTTCTTGACAGCGGCTATCATCTTCTTGGTCACTACGGGATTGCCCCAAGCGGTCTCTGCATGGATGGCATCATCGGGATTGCCTATCTGCATCGACTCACCATCTTGACCCGGAGCAGAGCACTCGAACTCATTGCCCAGATTCCAACCTACTACATCCTTGTTCCATTGCTGGGCTGTAGGAAAGGCATCCTTCACCTGATGGGTGGCTTGCGATGGCACCTGAGAAGCATCACTTGCCGCACAAGAAATCGTTGTGAATATGCTTGAGAATATCAAGCAAATTTTCAAAAAGTTTCTGTTCATTATTTCAAGCTTTAGTTATTACCTTAATTATATATAAGAGTTAGCTAGGGGATGTTAACCCCTCATTTTTAGTCGTTGTGAATCAAGTAACAGACTCGGTTGCAAAAGTATGGAAAAACTGAGCTTCAGGGGTTAGAATACAAACAAAAAAAGGTTTCAAAACTGACAATTTGCCAGGTTTAAAACCTTTTTATAGGGTTGTTTGATGAAACTTTCAAGTTGTATGATTAGAATCTTTAGGCTAAGAGCAGGAAAAGCCTCCCAAGGTCATGATTATTTTCCTAGGGAAGCATTTCTAAAAACATCGGGACGTTTATAGAATTTCCTCGGGACGTTTTTCCAAAAACATCGGGATGTTTTTCCGAAAGTCTCCCGAAGCTTTTATTTCTCGTTGCCCAGATATTTACTCGGGGGCATCCCAAAGTGTCTCTTGAATACGGTGCTGAAATATTTCACATTGACGAAACCAGTCTTCACGGAAACGTCCAAGACGGCATCTCCTTGCCTGAGATACATCGCCGCCTGCTCCAATCGAATCAAACGGATGAAGTCTTGAGGGGCTTGCCCAGTCAACGTCTTCAAGCGACAATAGAAGAGCGAACGGCTCATCGCCATTTCTCGACAAAGCTCGTCGATACCAAAGCCTGAGTCAGCGATGTGGTCTAAGACCAAACGAGTCGCCTTCTCCACGAAAGCCTGATCTTGCGGATTCAAGTCAACAGAAGGCTTCTTCTCATCAGAAAGTTTCTTTTCATCGGAAGGCTTTTCATCGGAAGGCTTTTCATCGTCAGAAAGCTTATTCTCGTTGGAAGGAACTAACTTTAAAGAAGACTGAGAAGCTTCGCCTGCATTCTCCTGTGCTTCTTCCCTGACGAGTGCAAGACTGCGCTCCATATAATATTGGCTCAAGCGACGGCGATTCTTCAGCATGCTATCTATTTTGCTGGCAAGAATGGCGGAGTCGAAAGGTTTGGCTATGTAATCGTCTGCTCCCAAACCCAAGCCCTCTATCATGAAGTCGCGACCTGCTTTCGCCGTGAGCAGGATGACAGGAAGCCATGAGGTCTCCTTGTTTTCCTTGATGCGTCGGCAGAGCTCATCGCCCTGCATTCCTGGCATCATCACGTCTGAGACCACGATGTCGCACTCGCCATTCTCTTGCAAATAGCGCAAAGCCGCATCGCCACTCTCTGCATCCACCACCCGATAAGTATCGCCGAACGCCATCTTGATATATTGGCGCAAGTCGGCGTTGTCGTCCACGAAGAGAATCGTATCCTTCGTGACTTCATCGCCACGAACGGTCTCGGTCTCACCCAGATCCATTTCGACTCGATCGGAAGGCACGGAAGTCGAGACGGCAGGCAATTTCAGAGTGAAGAGCGTACCCATGCCCTCCTTGCTCACGAAGCTGATCGTGCCACCCAAACGTTGTACCAACTGTCGGGTGAGCACCAATCCCAGTCCGCTTCCCATCTCGTGCGACTTCACGGCATTGGAGGCACGGTAGAAACTCTGGAAGATATATTTCCTCTCAGACCTAGGAATGCCGATACCCCGGTCTAAGACCCCTATCATCACTTGCTGATCATCGTCCAATGCCGCCAAGAGCGTGACTTTTCCACCATCAGGCGTATATTTGATGGCATTCGAAAGGAGGTTCTCGAAGATGATCTCCAGCATCTCCAAGTCGGCACGCACCATCAGATCGGGTTCGCCCATCCTCCTGAGGTGGATGTGCTTCTCGCCTGCCATCACCTGGAACTTATCCATCTGCTGGCGCAAGAAAACAGACAAGTTGACATCCTGGAGTGTCATCTTCATCCTCGCCTGGTCTATCTTTTGGAAATCAAGCAGTTCGGTCACCATCCTGAGGAGTTTGTCGCCATTACGCTGCGCCAACTCCAGGAAGTGGCGGCTTTGCTCACCCAAGTGGGCATCCTTCGCCAAGTCGGCAAGTGGAGCCAGCACCAAACTGAGAGGGGTACGGATATTGTGGGCGGTATTCACGAAGAAGTTGATTTTCTCATCATAGTACTTACGATGCAATCGCTCCTGGTAGTAATTCCATCCCAGATAAGCCATGAAGCCCAAGAGACAGAGGTAGATGAGCCATGCCCACCAAGTATTCCACCAAGGTTGGGCGATATGTACCTCCAGCGAGGACTCGCCCAAGACACGCCCATTGCTCCTTCCTATCGCCTTGACATGGAAGGTGTAAGTGCCTGGAGGCACATTGGCGAAGCGAGCCTCCGCACTAGGCGAGAGTTTACTCCACTGATGGTCGAAACCCTCCAAGTAATATTGATACTGGATGTCGTGCTGATAGATATAGTTGATGCTCTCGAAAGCGATGGTCAGCGTATTCTCGGTGTGACTGAGACGCAACTCGCCTCGCTGCAACATATCAAACACCCTTTGGTTCCATTCTCCATTCGTCTGCACTCCTTCCACTTCCACGCCCATGATGCGGAGAGGGGCGGAGTAATGCAATCCCTTGGCAAACTTCGGCGACAGGCACACCACTCCATTGCTACCGCCGAAGAAGATTCTGTCATCACGGGTGCGAGATACCGACATTCGCTTGTACTCACCCTCCAAACCCTTAAAGAAGTTGAGGTCCATCACCTTGCCTTGGCTCATAAACGCCAACCCCTTGTCGGTACTCATCCACAACCTTCCATCGGAGGTCTTGACAAGAGCGAACACATGGTTGGAAGGCAACATCTCGGCGGTGGTATAGGCACGCACCTGATGTGTCTTGAAATCATAGAGACAAAGACCGCCTCCATCGGTGGCAATCCAAATATGTCGGGCATCCTGATAAGCGATGGAATTGACAAAGAAATTGCGGTCGGAGTTCGGATATTCCGCCTCGTAATAAAAGCGAGTGATGCGATGGGAACGCCTATCCACACGATAGCAGCCATGCGAAGTGCCGACATCCATATACCGATGGTCGGGCGACTCCTCGATACATTGCACCTCCTTGATAGGCAGGTAACGACGAGTGGAAGCTGAACCATTCCGTCCGGAAGCTGCGACATGAACCAAGTCGCCATCCAGGCAACCAATCCACAAGTCATCCTCACTATCGCAGAAGAGACTATACACATAGTCGGTCTTCAGACTGCCATTGGCTAGGCTATACACCTGCGTGGCATTGCCATTGCTGCTCACCTCATAGACACCGTTGCCGTAGGTGCCCACCAAGATTCTGCCACTTCGAGTCTGACAGAGGGTGAGAGCCACCTTCCCATTCAGTCCGTGGTGCCACAGATGCGCCTGTTCGTCATACACGCTCACGCCCTTGTCGGTGGCATACCAAATCTTGCCATCTCGGCTCTGCAAGATGTCGTTCACGCTATTGTCGATGAGCGACTGCGGATTCAGGTACTCATGCTTCACAAATTCAAGCGTATGCTCCATCGGCATCGCCAAGTCAACGCCGCCCGAATAAGAACCCACCCAAAGGTCGCCCCATTTGTCTCGGCACAAGGCATAGACGCCATTGCCCTGTAAGGCATTGTCGGAGCGTCCGTCCGTATTGAGCAAGAGATGGAGCTGTCGGGAGAGCTGGTCGTAGGCATACACGCCTCCTCCATCCACTGCCATCAGCAGGGTGTGATGGTCGTATGGGATGATGGAGCGCACCGGGACGAGCGGCAACTCTCTCAAAGAAGGAGACACAAGGATGGGTTGCCAGTTGCGGTCATCGACCACTACGACACCGGAATGGAAGGTACCCAACCATATCTGATGGGCTGCCACATCGTGATAGGACGAGAGCACCGAACAGCCCTTCACCTTCCGCCTCATCTGTCGGTTTGTAAGGGAATAGTCAAAGACTCCATCCGGAAGACCAATCAAGAGATGATGGTCGATAAACTGGAGATGGTTGACATACGTATGCTTGAGAATATACTTTCCCTTGGTGGGCTCAGGCAAAGGTTGTCTATCGTTGCCATCAGAAGGAATCATATACACGCCCCTGTCCAATGCCATCCAGAAGTTGCCGTGCGAATCCAAGAGCAAGTCATTGAGCACCAAGCTACCGCCGAGTATCTTCAAGAGATTGAATTGCAAGACGAAGGCATCTTTCATCTTATTATATAGATAGACCTTTCCCTTGTTGTCGTAGGCATAGATGTTAGCGTGGGCGTCCTTCAAGAGTTTGATGTTTCTTCCACCACAAGCATCGCTGTAGGGCATATCCGTCGCCAAGACATAGTTGCGCATCTGTCGCCCATTGTATCTATCGACTCCTCTCTTGGTACTGATCCACATCGCCCCATCCTCCGTCTGGATAATGGAATAGACACGAGCCGAGGAAAGTCCTTGCTCGGTATTGACATTAGAGAGGATGAACATATTGCGACTGATGCCTGTCGCTGCCATCATCGAGTGAGGTATCAACAAAACTAGACAGAGCCATATCTGTCTTACGAAAGCATTGGTGTGCAAATGGATATAATGAGTATTCATGTTTGTTTTCTTAGGTTTATTCGACATTCTATCTCCTTTTGAACGGCAAAGATAACACGAATTTGCGAAATCACAAAAGAAAAAAGATAGAAAATGCGAAATTTACGAAATGTGCAGACTCAAATAGTAAAAAATATCAAATTTCATCAAGAAACGCTCTTCTTTTGAAAGAAAAGCATTACCTTTGTTCTTGAAAGTGAGAAAAGATACCACTTTTCAGATAAAGATACCACTTTTCAGATAGAAAGATACGATAATGAAGAAACTTTTATATATGGTGGCAGGCATCATCGCCACGACTTTTATCACGACAACAACCAGTTGCAAGTTCGCTCCCGACCAAAACGATGGCGACACGGTAGCGGCTAGCGAGTTCTATCCAGAGGACACCGCCGCCCTCCACGCCAAGAAGGTGGCGAAGACCGCGGCTCAGAAAGCCATCGTGGATAGCGTGGGCATGTACTACATCGGAAGTGGTTCGACCAAGGACCACCTCCAACTCCTCTCCTACCCTTCTCGCCGTGACACCTTGATATATGGCAAAACTCGCCACGTCAAGGTGAAGGGATGCGCCGACATCGACCACGTGGTTCGTGTCCAGTTCTATCTCCTCAACGGAAAGGACTCACTCGTGAAATACGTGGAGGAAGTAACCACTTCTACAACCAACAACTAACAAAAGCTATTATATGGAAATCATCATTGGAATTATCGTCGGACTGATTATCGGTTTCGTCGTCGGAAAGTTATTGACAGCGAAGGGTGCTAGCGAAGAGAAAGCTCAGCTGCTCGCCAACTATCAAGTGAAAGTTTCGGAGAATGAGCAGTTGCAGAAACAGATAGAGCAATTTCAACTGCAAGTTGAGAACGAGAAGCAAGCTCTCAAAGACAACCAAGAAATCATCCTCATGAACGAGCGAAGCCATCATGCAGCAGAGATGCAAAACCTCAAGGAACAGATGGCAAGCGAGCGTCAATACGCCGCTCAGATGAGACAAGAGAACGACCGTCAATGGGCGGAGAAGATGGAGGCTTTGCGACAAGAGATGCAGCGAATGACTGCCGAGCAGCAGAAGGTTGCCGCTGAGCAACTCGCTGCCAAGCAGTCTGCGCTCCAAGAGAACAACCGCCTGCAGATGGACGAGCTTCTGAAACCTATCAAGGAGCAATTCGCCGACTTCAAGAAATCGGTGGAAGACAGCAAGACCCAAAACGAAGTAAACAAGAAGGAACTGCAAAGCACTTTCGAGGCTACGATGAAGCTCTTCCAGCAGGAACAGCAACAAGCCGTCACCTCCCTCAAGGAGCAAACCTCGAAGATTGGTTCCGATGCCGCCAACCTGACCAAGGCGCTCAAGGGCGACAGCAAGTTGCAGGGCGACTGGGGAGAGATGGTCTTGGAGACGATTCTCGAAAACAGTGGTTTGCGCAAGGATGAGGAGTTCTTCATCCAAGAGAACACCAAGGATGAGAATGGCAAGAACTTCCGTCCGGATGTCATCGTCCGATTCCCTGAGGGCAGAAGCGTGGTGATCGACTCCAAGGTTTCCCTCACGGCTTACACCGATGCCTTGGCAGCTGACAATGATGCCGACCGAGACAGACTGATGAAAGCACACGCCCTGAGCGTTCGCAAGCACATCGACGAACTGGCAGAGAAAGACTACAGCAAGTTGGTGGATGATGCCATCGGTTTTGTGCTGATGTTCATCCCTAACGAGACCAGTTACATCGCCGCCATGAAGCAACAGCCGGAGTTGAGTCGCTATGCTTATCAGAAGAAGATTATCATCATCTCGCCTAGCAACTTGCTGATGGCTCTCCAACTCGCCTACAACCTCTGGCAATACGACCGCCAAAACAAGAATGTGGAAAAGATCGTGAAGACCGCCGCCGACCTCTACGACAAGGTAGCAGGCTTCGAGGAAACCTTCACCAACATCGGCGATGTCCTCTCTCGCCTCTCCACCACCTACGACAAGGCGAAGAAGCAACTCTACGAGGGTTCGGGCAACGTGATGAGAAGAGTGGAAAGCCTGAAGTCGCTTGGCGTGACACCGAAGAAACAAATCAAGTCTTTGGAAGAGTAAAGTTCATTTCCAAAGAAGGAAGGAAGTCCAAAAAAAGAAGTGGGGAAGTCCAAAGGAAAAAAGAGGGGACGCCTTAGTCGTCTATAGTGACAAAGGCTGGTCGTCTATTACGACCAAAGATTGCCGTCTATGCAATAGTTTTGTGATATCTTCTTTCCCCATTTCATATAATAAAAATCCATCTTAAGCCAAGTTTGCTTAGGATGGATTCTTTTCTTATGCTTTCATCAGTATTCTTATACGTCATCAGCATTCTAATACTGTATTAGTATCCGGGATTCTGCTGGAGATTCTTGTTCAAGTCCCTGCACTTCTGAGGAATTGGAAAGACTATGGTATAACCCGAAGCCTCTTTCTCCAAAGGTTCTCGTAAGTCGTAGGCTTCCGTAAACTTGCCGAAGCGGATGAGGTCTTGGCGACGACAGCCTTCCCAAACGAGTTCCAATAATCGTTCTTCCAGAATATTGTCGAGGGTAGCTGGACGAGAAGGCATCCCCACACGAGCACGAACGGCATTGAGTTCCGCACTGCCATCCTCACCGTTGCGAACCTTCGCCTCCGCCTTCATCAAGAGCGCATCTGCATAACGGAAGAGAACGATGTCATTGCTCTGCAGTTTGCCATCCATATAGGAAGTACGATCCACCTCATACTTTCCCATTCTCGCTCCCGCCGTCTTGATGTAAGGACTGTTGGTGAGATTCTGCATCACCTCGAAAGGCTGATATTCCAATGGCTTGCCATTGTCCATCTTCAGTTCCTTGCCATCTACCTTCACCACACCAGCCACGAAGTTCACCTTGCATCGGGCATCCTCGTCTGCCTCGCCATAATGATTAGCCTTCATCGTAGAAATCGTGGCGCAAGTACCATTCTCACTACCCCATCCCAAGGCTCCACCATGGGTGTAGTGATAGGAGCGGAAGAGATAATGGAACTGGTTGGTATAGATGTTCTTATCCATCGGAATAGTAAAGATATTCTCCTTCGAGGTCTCATTATGGGTGGAGAAGTTGAAGGCATAATCATCCTCTAGGGCATAGCCCTCCTTGGCGAGTTGGTTGCAATAGTAGATGCAAGTCTCCCAAGCATTCTTCTTCAAGAAGCCATTGGAGAGAGAGTTCTTTCCTGTATCTCCATTCACAAGCGAGTTTCCATCCCCAGCTGGCACATCAAACATGATGTCCTTTCCGCTAGGTCGATGGGCATAGCCATTCGTCCAGTCATCATACATATAAATCTCAGCATTGAGTGCCAACTTCGCCAAGAGGAAATTGACGACCGGCTGCGTGATGCGTCCATAGTAATTACCCTCCTTGTTGCTGTGCTCGTCAGGAAGATAAGGCAACACTTGCTGCAACTCATTGAAGACAAAGCGGAAAACCTCGCTTCGACTCGACTGAGTCGGGAGATTGCCGATAGTGTTTTGAGAGCCGTTCTGCTTGCCTGCATCCGTTATAGCATAACGTGTTTCGATTTCCGACAAGACCAATGGAACCCTGCCAAACATATCCATTGCCTCATCATACATCAAGGCTCTCACAGCCCTCACCTCTGCTAGATAAGCATTTCGCTGCTCATCGGTCAAGATAGGCGACTGCATCCCGGATGAAGACTTCGAGTGGATGATGTCGATAGAGTTGTTGCAGAGCACGATGACCTTGTAGAGGTACTTCCATGTATCATAGAGCGGTTCGTCATCCGCCGTCCATCTATGTTGGTACATGGCATTCCACAATCCACCATCATACCAGTCACCACCACGTATTGGGATGATAGCCTCATCGGTAGTCAAGGTATTATAGTCATAGATGCCACGGCAAGTGCCTTGGATGCCCTCGCCCTCATTGGCTCCACCTATATAATTATAGAGTGATGCCACGGCATTGACATAGATATCAGAGGGCGTACCGTATATCTTGTCAGCATCCAACTGATCCTTCGGATGCTCGTCCAAACAAGATGAAAAGGACAATGACATCAACAAGCCTACAGCCCATGAACAAGCCGCCAACGCTCTCGCCTTCACCATACTACTCTTCATTGAACCACTTCTATTATTATCTCGTTTCATCATATCAAGTCTCATATAAAAACATTTGAATTCTTCCCTTAAAACTGCACACTCAGTCCTATCGAATACGTGCGATATAGTGGATAGGTTCGCTTGTCATCGATACCCATCGTGCTATTGACCACATAACTGTTGATCATAGGCGTCAACCCACTATAGCTAGTAATGGTGGCGAGATTGTTGACACTCGCCGACACACGGAGCGACTGGACGACACCTTTCTTGATAGGAATATCATAACCGATGGTGAGATACTCAAAGTTGAGGTAGTCGCCCTTCTCCAACCAATAGTCTGACACATTCTGATCGACGATATTCTTCTCAGGTGCCCCCTTCAAGACATTGTAGTCTGGGAAACTCGACATATTGGTATAAGCCAGTCCAGTGCCATTGAATATCTTATGACCGAAAGCACCATTCATCTGGAGCGAGAGATACCAATCCCGATAACGGAAACTGATATTGGAGCCCAGCGTCACCTTTGGCGTAGCCTGACCAGCGATATATCTGTCACCGCCATCGCTCAAATCGACCGTTCCATCTTGGTCCAAGTCCTCGATGTCATAGCGATAATGCCCATTGCCATCCGGCACGATACCCTTGCAATGAGGCAGATAGAACACACCCAAAGGCTGCCCCACGATCTGATAGACAATATTGTTGTAACCACCATGCTGACCAGCCCCCGACAAACTGCCCATTGCCGTCACCTTAGCCGCCGACATCTGCATGCCATCATACTCGCCACTCAGCGAGAGCAACTTGTTCTTCTGCCAAGCCAAGTTCATATTGATGTTGAGTTCCATGTCCTTCTTCGCTATCGGCGTGACGGAGAATCCGATCTCAAGACCTTGGTTGGACATCGAACCGATGTTGGCAAGCAACTTATCGTAAGCAAACGGCGGCACTGGCACATCGTAGGCATAGAGCATATCCGTGGTCTTCGAATAGTAATACTCAGCAGTGAGCACCAGTCGATTGTTCCACAAGCCGAGGTCGCCACCGATGTTCCAAGTGGAACGAGTCTCCCACTTCAAGTCGGGATTATTATTGCGTATCATGCCCATTGTCACGGTAGGCGAACTGTTCACCGACACGATGCCATTCTGTCTGACGAGGTTCATCGTGGTATAAGAAGAGATACCGCCGAGATTGCCAGAACGACCATACCCCGTGCGAAGTTTCAGCATGGAGACATTTCGGCAAGCCATGAGCCACGCCTCCTTCTTCATGTCCCAAGAGGCAGAGATGGATGGGAAGAAACCCCAAGTATGGTCATCGCCCACCATCGACGAACCATCGCCACGCATGGAGAGCGAGAGCGAATACTTGTTCATCAACGTATAGTCGATGTTGCCCATCACGGAAGCCAAGGCTGGGTCCTCATAGTTGCTGTCCGTTCCACCGAATGGTCGGGAGGCAGCAGCACCGATATTATGATAGTTCATGTCATTGTTGGTGATACCCTTGGCAGAAGTCCAGAATCCACTTCGGATGTTCTTCTGATACTCGGCACCCACCATCGCCTTCAAGCCATGGATGCCCCAACTGCGCTGATAGTTCAGCGAGATATTGCCAAGCCAGTCCTCACTCTTGAACTCCCCTCGATAGAGATTGCCCTGCGCCCACACCCAGGTAGGACAGAACTGGTTGTTCTCGTTTGAAGAATAGGAGTAGGAACCGAAGGCTGACACGTTCAAGCTTTCAGAGAATGCCCCCGAAGCCTGATTCTCTCGCTGTCGATTCAAGATGTCATACGTCACCTTCAAGTGGGCATTGAAGTTCATGTTCTTCGTATCATTGCGCTCATAGAGCAAAGCCCCAGGAGGATTCACCTGCGAGGCAGCCCCATTCTTCACCCAACTGCCATTCTCCTGCTCATAAGGATAAGTTGGATTCATAGCATCGGCAGAATAGAAAAGCATCTGCGAGTCGAAGATGTCATTGTTCTTATAAGAAGAGCCGAAGACACCGAAGTCACCCGTCAGACGATTATGGAACGCCTTCTGCGAGACATCTATCTTCGCCACCAAGTTGCGATAGCCCTTGGTACGGATGATGGTATTGTGATCGATATATCCGAAGGAAGCACGATAGTTGTTCTGAGGATTGCCGCCACTGAAGGCAAGATAATGATTCTGGATATTGCCAGTTCGGGTCATCGCCTTATGGAAATCGGTATCGTACCCCTTGTCGTTATACTCCAACCCATACTTTTGGGCAGCAGCCACATATTCGGCGGCATTCAGCATCTCCATACTCTTGTACATCGCCTCGATGCCATAGTTGCCCTCGTAGGAGATTTGGAATCCCTTGCCCGTACCCTTCTTGGTGGTCACCTGGATGACACCCGATGCACCACGAGAACCATAGAGGGCGGTCTCGGAGGCATTCTTCAGCACCGTGAAACTCTCGATGTCGGCAGGATAGATGGTGGCAAGGGTAGCCACATCGGAGGTGACGCCATCGATGATGACCAGTGGGTCGTTGCCACCCATGATGGAGGTGGTACCACGCACTCGCACACTGTTGAGCATGGCGATGCGGTCGAGACCATTGGTCGTCACGTTGACACCTGCCGTCTTGCCATTCAAGGCATCCAAGGCGTTGTTGACCACACCTTTCTTCAACAGTTCCGGTTCCACGATGCTCATCGACCTGGAGAGACCTAAGGTATCCAAGTCGGAAAGTCGCAACTTCCGATGCTGCGCATAGGAATGTAACGGAAGAACGAGCAACATCAGAGTAGATGCCGCCGAACTCAAAAGGATATTCTTCGAATGTTGCATGATTACTGCCATCATTTACTGTTTTAGGTTGTTACTCTTCTTTTGATGGTTGCAAAAATATAAAAAAAGGTGGAAACTGAGAGATTTCTTAAAGAAAAGTACCACTATTTAACAATTTCGGACCTCAGATTTTGCTAAGTCGCAAATTTGTTGTAACTTTGCACCTTGGTTAACAGACTGCTAGCTAAGGGGGTGCTACCGCCTTTTGCGGATGCTGAGAACATACCCATTGAACCTAGACCAGATAATGCTGGTTAGGAACCCTACGGCAACTTCCCCCTTATTGATTGTAATTAGGTAATTTAAAATGAAAAGATTTAGCGGAATCGCACTGAGCGTGGCTGCTTGCTCATTGGCAAGTCAGGCTGCCTTGGCTCAAACCAAGCTCGACACCACCAAGGTGCAGAATCTTAATGAAGTAGTAGTAAAGGCTGTACGTGCCAGTAAGGATGCGCCTTACGCCGTAGCCAACATCAAGAAAGCTGAACTCCAGCAATTCTCTCGCACGGGCCAGGAACTTCCTTTCCTCCTTTCTCGTACTCCCGGCATCTTGGCTTGGGGTGAGAACGGTCTCGGTACTGGTACCTCCTACATGCGTATTCGTGGTGCGGCAGGCAGTCGCATCAATGTCACACTCGATGGTGTGGCACTCAACTCCCCTGAGGATCAAACTGTATTCTGGGCTAACATGAACAGCTATGCTGCTCTCTTGGGTAGCGTACAGGTACAGCGTGGTGTCGGTTCTTCTACCAATGGTGATGGTGCCTTCGGTGGTAGCATCTCTATGGCAACAGCCGCCCCTTCCCTCATCCCTACCGCAGAACTCACCGGTTCATACGGTTCTTACAATACTTATAATACAGGCTTGAGCTTCTCTACCGGTTTGATGGGCAAGCACCTCATCTTTGATGGCGCTTACCACGAGACAGCTACCGATGGCTATATCGACGGCACATCTGGTCGTTCTGGTTCCTACTATGGCGGTTTGACTTGGCTTGCCGACAACTTCAAGATCAGCTACAAGAACATCGGCAACTTCGAGAAGACCGGTCAGGCATGGAGCGGTGTACTCGGTGGCGACTACGACACCAACTTCACCTTGATGGATGATGGCATCCGCACTTACAAGGATATGTATGAGGCTGGCCTCGGCAAGTTCAACATCTTGACTGCCGGCTTGAGCAGAAATGGCAAGGGCAGCTACACCGTGCTCCCTTACACCATGCGTGATGGTCGTCGTTGGGACAAGACTACCGATAACTTCTACCAGAACCATAACATCCTCTCCGCTACTTGGACACCAGGTAGCCACTGGAGCCACAACATTGCCCTCCACTACACCTACGGATATGGTTACTACAAGGAGTTCAAGAGCAACAGCAAGTTCTCTAAGTTTGGTCTCATCTACCAGGATGCAGACGGCAATACCGTCGAACATTCTGACTTCGTGCGCAAGAAGGGTTTGACCCAGCACACTTACGGTATCGTATATAACACCAACTACAAGGATGAGCACTGGGATGTCATCGGCGGCTTGAACCTCCAGCAGTTCCGTGGCAGCCACTGGGGCTACCTCACCTATATCGCCAACCAAGGTGCAGAGCAGAAGTTCTTGGGCAAGGATGGTCAGTACAAGTACTATGACTCAGACGCTCACAAGTACGACTACAGCGCCTTCATCAAGGCTTCTTATCGCTTTGCCAACTACTGGAATGTCTTCGCCGACTTGCAGTATCGCCGTGTGGAGTATAAGACCGATGGTATCAACGACCGTTTCGTAGAGCAAACAGATGGCACATACAAGAACCAGGAGTTGAACATCAACGAGAAGTACAACTTCTTCAATCCTAAGGCAGGTATCAGCTACACCAAGGATGGTCACAAGGCATACGCTTCTGTAGCTTACAGCAACCGTGAGCCTGAGCGCAACAACTTCACCGACAACTACAACTATCCTTTCCCTAAACAGGAGAAGTTGCTTGATGTAGAGTTCGGTTATCAGTACCAGGGTAGCAACTGGCATGCAGGTGCCAATTTCTACTACATGGGCTACGACAACCAGTTGGTTCAGACAGGTCAGGAAAGTGAGATTGGTGAGGCTTTGACCACCAACGTGAAGGACTCTTACCGTATGGGTGTAGAGCTATCAGCCGGTTGGGCACCATTGTCATGGTTGTCTTTCGAGGGCAATGCCGCATTGAGTAAGAACAAGATCAAGGACTTCGATGAGTATGTAGAAGACTGGGGCAGCAATACAGGTACTCGTGTCAACCACTACGACAACTCCACCTTGTCATTCTCTCCATCAGCCATCTTGAATGGTTTCGTTGACTTCCACTATGCAGGTTTCTCTGCTACATGGCATACCAACTTCGTCAGCAGCCAATACCTGGACAACTCAGAGAGCAAGGATCGTTCACTTCCATGCTACTCTCAGAGCGACCTCAGCCTCAACTACACCAGTGCTGTGAAGAAGGCTTTGGGCATCAAGCAAGTAACACTTGGCTTGGACTTCAACAATGTCTTCAACCGTCACTATGCACCTAGCGGCTTCGTATGGTACAATGCTATCAACGAGGAAGGTGGCTACACCAACGACCATCGCTTGACAGCCCTCAGCTATATTCCGATGGCAGGCTTCACTTGCATGGCTCACTTGACATTGAAGTTCTAGGATTCTCTAGAGGACAGATAAAATCTCAAACAATATGATGGATTTCATCACATCACATGGTTTAGATATCTTCACCACGGTACTCGGACTGGTTTATATCCTGTTGGAGTACCGTGCCAGCATCTGGCTTTGGGTGGTGGGTATCATCATGCCTGCGCTTGACATCTGGCTCTATTGGAGCCATGGACTCTACGGCGATGCAGGTATGGCAGTGTATTACACGCTTGCCGCCATCTATGGTTATGCCGTATGGAAATGGGGCAAGAATAGAGAAGCGAAGGAACTTCCGATTACCTATATGAAGAAGAGCCTCTACCTCCCTACCCTGGTATGCTTCCTGCTGGCTTGGGCTGCCACCTATTATATATTGGTGACCTTTACCAATTCCACGGTGCCCCTGCAAGACAGTTTCACCAATGCGTTGAGCTTTGTGGGTTTGTGGGCGTTGGCTCGCAAATACATCGAGCAATGGTTCTTCTGGATTATCGTCGATGCCGTTTGCTGCTACCTCTACGTGGTGAAAGGAATTCCTTTCAAGGCATTGCTCTACGGACTCTACGTGGTCATCGCCATCGCTGGATATAGGAAGTGGAAACAAATGATAAATATCAAAGCATAAAAAAGTCTTGCCAATGGGCAAGACTTTTTTATGCTTTCAACTTAAATGAATTCTCAATACTCATGATTTCATCGCTAAACTCATGGTCTATCTTTAAGCGCTCTTCCACTTTTGAACAACTGTGGATAACTGTGCTATGATCTCGATTACCAACGAGTTTGCCGATTCTGGAAGCTGGCATCTTGGTATATTTCTGTGCCAGGTACATCGTCACCTGTCTAGCCACCACATACTCACGCTTACGACTCTTACTGTTGACGGCAGCAGTGGTCACATTGTAATGCGTACAAACCTTCTCCACGATGTCATCGATAGTCAAAGGTTTGTCATCCACTTTGACGGCTCTTTTGATGACACGTTCTGCCAATCGGATGTCAATATTACTATTATATACGATGCTATAAGCTAGCAATCCGTTGATGGCTCCCTGCAAGTCGCGCACACTTCCATTGCAAGTCTGGGCGATGAAGGTGATGACATTCTTCGAAATCTTCAGTCCGTCACGACGTATCTTGTTGCTCAAGATATCCACACAGAGTTGGATATTTGGCTTCTCCAGCTCAGCCACCAAACCACAAGAGAAACGGGTGAGCAAGCGGTCAGGCACATCCTGCAAGTCAACTGGAGGGCGGTCGCTCGCCAAGATGATACGCTTTCCATTGCGGAAGAGATGATTGAAGATATGGAAGAAGGTATTCAAGGTCTTCGCCTTGCCTGCCCAGTCCTGGATGTCATCCACTATCAAGATGTCTATCGACTGATAGAAGTTGATAAAATCATTGCTAGAGTTATGCAAGATGGCATCGGTGTATTGCGTTTGGAAGAGTCGGGCACTCACATAGAGTACTCGCTTCTGGGGATACATCTGCTTCGCCTTCACGCCGATGGCATTCACCAAGTGCGTCTTTCCACTACCCGATGGACCATAGATGAACATCGGATTGAACTGCGTGGTGTTAGGATGCTCGGCGATAGAGAGTCCTACGGAACGAGGCAACTTATTACTCTCGCCCTCCATATAGTTGTTGAACGTCAACTTAGGGTCGAGTTGTGTCTCGATGTCTTCCGTCTGCGCCTCCTGTGCTCTGGCATTCTGTTCCGGGTCACGAAGCTTCGGACTGATGTCACTGGCATCCTCCTTGTCCAAAGGCAACGGCGTAGTGCCACCAGGGGCATCCTTCACCACTACCACACGATAGGTCAGACGAATACCATCACCGAAGTTTTGATGCAATACCTTACTCAACAAGTCCACGAAGTTTGCCTCCAAGTACTCATAGAAGAAGGTACTCGGAACCCTCACCAACAAAGTCTTTGTAGCCGGCTTGTACGACTCGAAGACGATGGGCTTGAACCACGTATTATAGTGTTGCTCAGAGACATTCTCACGGATGAGCGCAAGACAATTGTCCCAAAGAGCTTTAGGACTTGCTAACATACTGTATATATCTTAGATGATTTCTAATTTGTTCTTAAGCGTAAACGGCGCAAAACACCGATTTGTGTGCAAAATTACAAAATAAATGGGAGAATACCAAATAGGGACATTTATAATATTTTAATAAAGCCTCATAAGCCACTAAGTATCAACCTTTTAATTAAGTTATCCACACTTTTCCACAAAGAAGAGCATAGATACAACTAACTATCTGAAAACAAAGAAGATAGCGTTTCTATACTTCCGTTTTCGCATTTTCAGTGAAACAATTATGTAACACCCTCGAAACAACTCATCAACAAATAGTTTGAAAGTTGCTTCGAGGGCGTGAAACATTCCTCTATCTTATTTAGACGATTTTTATTTAAGCGCGTATCGCCTTTAGCTGATTCTTCTTGAAGAAAAGCACCACCTTTTACTTGTCCTTCTTGCCAAATACAGAGAAATGGACATAGCGCTTAGGATGCTGCTTAAGGTCAATGACCAGCGAGTCGGCATTGCGCATGGTAGCGTTCATGTTGTCATACAACTGTGTATCGTTCATCAACAAGCCCAGGGTACCCTTGTTGCTATTCAACTTCTCGGTGAATGCCTGTGCATTGTCCAAAGTCTTGTTGACCTTATCCAAAGTACCTTGCACATCGAGTGAAGCCAGATTGTTGGTCAAGCGATGGGTATTGTCAAGCACACCATTGGCACGATTGATCATACCTGGCACTTGCTTGTTGAGACCGCTCATCAAGGTGTTCAACTCTCGTGTAGAAACCGTGAGGTTGCTGGTGATGGTCTGCACATTGTGAAGCGAAGCTGCCAAGGCAGGGTCAGCCAACAAGGCATTGACGCTGGCAAGGATGGAATCCAACTTAGGCAACATCTTCTCGATGATAGGTACCATGGCAGAAACTTTGCCCAAGGCACCATCGTTGACTGCACCTGGGATGATACCACCCGGCTCGATGCGCTCACGAGGATTGTTAGCCAGCAAGAGGTTCACTTGCAAGTTGCCCATCAAGTCCTTTACAATCTCAGCCTGACTACCCTGTGGGATACGAAGGTTCTGGTCGATGTCTGCCTTCACCTTGATAGGTCCAGTCTTGGAATAGTCGAAATCGATAGCATCCACTGTTCCCACCTTGTAACCATCAGCATAGATAGGCGTAGAGGCACCCAAGCCCTGGATGTCATCAAACGTCATGTAATAGTAGTTGTTGGAAGAAAACAGATTGATGCCCTTCAGAAAGTTGATTCCGAAGTACATCACCAAAATACCCACGATAGCTACCAAGGCTATCCTTATCTCCTTTGTTATTTTCATTCTCTAGTATCGTTTATTCTATTGATTCTTATTTTGCAAGAGCACCAAGGCTCTATCGATTCTTGTTTTGCTTGAACTCACGGATGGCTTGGTTCACATCATACTTCTTGCCATTCTTGAAGGCGATGATGAAAGCCTCAGGGAACTTATCGAGCAGCGACTTGCGCAACTGATAGATCTCATTATAGTTGGCAGAGGCACCGATGGTGTATTTCACCATACCGCTCTCCTGGTATGAGTCGTAGTTTTCCTCGCCCTTGAAGTGGGCGTCCCCCTTGCGAAGCACTCGGCTGCTCACCAAGATTTGTACCTTGAAGATTGGTGCATCCGACTTCACGGAAGCAGGAGTTTGCTTCTTGACAGGTGCTACCGTCTGCTTTCTGGCTGGGGCTGTATCCACATTCTGCTTTCTAGCAGGGGCAGTCTCAACTACCTGCTTTCTCATAGGAGTGCTCTTTCGCTCCGGTCTTTTATAACTATCCGGCACGATGGAAGGAATGTTATTCCCCTCACTCGCCTGAGAGCGATAAGGTATGGTCACTCGCTTGTCGTACTTGTTCTTGTACTTGGCGAAGCCCTCATAAATCGCCTTGGCAATATCATCGATTCTGCTCTCGTCATTCAGTAAGTTTTCCTCGTCAGGAGTGGTGATGAACCCCAACTCTATTAGGCAACTTGGCATGGAGGTTTCTCGCAAGACCAAGAATCCAGCCTGATGCACACCCTTGTCAGGGCGATTGGCCTTCTGGCACACACTGTTTTGGATGGAGCGAGCGATTTCCACACTTCTCTCCATGTTCTTGCCCTGTATGAACTCGAAGATGATATAGCTCTCCGAAGACTTGGGGTCGAACCCTTGGTAAGTCTGCTGATACCCTTTCTCCATCGAGATAACAGAGTTCTCTCGCATAGCCACATCGAGGTTGTCCTTGGCACGGTGCATACCCAGCGAGTAGGTCTCGAAGCCACGTGCTATCTTACCGGCAGGCAAGGCATTGGTATGCACGGAGATGAACAAGTCGGCATTCGCCTTGTTGGCGATATTGGCACGATCATGCAATGGGATGAAGACATCCGTGGTACGAGTATAGATCACCCTCACGTCTGGCATATTGCGCTCCACATATCTTCCGAAAGCCAAAGCTACGTTCAGATTGATGTTCTTCTCCTTCGACTTGGCGCCCAAGGCTCCAGCGTCATGCCCACCATGACCGGCGTCGATGACAAGTGTAAAACGCTTATTGGCAGCATACATACCTGCCGCCAAGAATAAGAACGCAACCAGTAATAGAGTGATCTTCTTCAACATACTTTATCTATGATAGTGCAAAATTAAGCATTTCTAGGCAGAAAACCTACAACTGCCATAAAGTTTTATTATTTATTAAGTGAATGAGTAAGATGCGATAGGCTAGCATCTATGATTTGGCGAGACGCCTTCTATTCTCTGACGAGACAAACCTCAATGCCAGCTCCATCGCCATCCGCTCCCATCGGAGGGTTTTGCTTGATGATTTTCAGCTCCACCTTCTCTATCTTTGGGAAACGTCTGAAGAGGCGGTCGCCAATTCTGCCTGCCACACGCTCTATCAAGCCACTGGGCACTGCCATCTCTTGCGATACGAGTTGATACACCTCAGCATAATTGAGCGTATCATTGACATCATCGCTCAGCATCGCATCGCCGATGTCGTACCCGATACGCAAGTTGACCACATAGTCATTGCCAGTGAGCCGCTCCTGTGGCAATACGCCATGATAGGCATGGAAGCGGAGGTCTTGCAATACGATGTAACTTTCTTTCAGTTTCATACGCCTTCTCCTATTTCCTTGCTAGCCTCACCCTTCACGTCGTTGTCCAACTTAGCCAAGCTTTCGTCATATTTTACCTTCTCATCGTCCTTGAGATAGTTCTTCAGCGCACGCTCCACGCCCACCTTCCAAGTGTTGATGCTCTCGGAAGTAAGCTGCAACTGGCTGACCAACTTGATGACGTGCTTGATAGGCATGCGATAACGGAGCACACCGGAAATCAACTTGGCATAGTTCCAATACTCAGGGTTGAACTTCTCGCTCAATCCCTCGACGGTTATCTTATATCCACGCTTGTTGACAAACTGGAAATCATATCTCTTGTTGCCCTCGCCGAGCACGGTCTTCACGATTTTACCCTTGGTCACCGACTTCGGAAGCATGATGCCCTCCTCGTCGTCTTGCAATCCCGTGAAGATTTCGTAAGGATGCCCATTGAGCAGACCGACCAATGCCACCCATTTCTCCTTGTTGTTTTGGAATCTCACAACATCGCATTCCAACTCACGAGGTCGCACTTCCACAACCTCAGGATGGCAAGACAAAATTTCATCACCATTGGAGATGACTTTCGTCAGTCGCTCCTGCAAGCCCGACCAGTTGACCGTCTGTCCCGCGAAGCGAGCACGAAGCTGGTCCAATCCCGCCTTCATCTCCTGGACGAGAGCCTCAGAAGCCTTCTCAAAGGTCATATTTTCAGTATCATTCATATCAAAAGTTTCGTTATTTGCTGCAAAATTAAACTTTTATTTCTAAATGAGGAAACGTTTTAGTAGATATTTCACAAAAAGAGGGCTGGAAGTACCACTTTTTTGGAAAAGATTGTTTAACTTTGCAATGAAATAGGCAATTTAATTAAACATTTCGCAATATGAAATCAATTCAGAACAGAACATCCATCCGCAAATATTCCAGTCGTGAGGTAAGCGACGAGTTGCTCAACCGCCTTTTGGAGGAAGCCGAGCGCACCCCTACCATGGGCAATCTCCAACTCTACAGTGTCGTCATCACCCGAAGTGAGGAAGGCAAGAAGGCTTTGGCTCCTGCCCACTTCAATCAACCGATGGTAACCGGGGCACCAGTCGTGCTCACCATCTGCGCCGACTATCGCCGCACCACCCTTTGGGCAGAGAACCGCAAGGCACATCCTGGCTACGACAACATCCTCTCCTTTATGAACGCTGCCACCGATGCCCTTCTCTTCACCCAGACCTTCTGCAATCTCGCCGAGGAGGAAGGTCTTGGCACATGCTTCCTGGGCACTACGGTCTATATGCCTCAGATGATTATCGACACCTTGAAGTTGCCGAAACTTGTGATGCCTGTTGCCACCATCACCTTGGGATGGCCAGACGAGCAACCAGCCCTGAGCGAGCGTCTGCCTCTGCGCAGCATCATCCATCAAGAAGCCTACGAGGACTATACTCCAGAGAAGATTGACGACTTCTATGCCGAGAAAGAGAACCTTGAGGTGAACAAGGAGTTCGTCCGCATCAACCATGTGGAGACCCTTGCCCAAGTCTTCACCGACATCCGATACACCAAGAAGGATTGTGAGACCATGAGCAAAGGCTTACTTGATGCACTGAAGAACCAAGGGTTCCTATAAGAAAAAGTGTAAGCGAAGGGAGAATATATCTAATAGCGTCAATAACTAAAAAGGGTATGCCAAACAACTTGGCATACCCTTTTTCTATATTTATACCCACAATGGGATTATATCCACTCGAATACTTTACTCAACTACGATTGGCTTGTACTTAGGAACCAAAGCCTTCATGATGCACCAACCGATCAAGTAAGCTACGGCACAGATGCAGAAGATGATCATATAGCCGGCTGGCTTACCCTCGAAGCCCATGAAAGAGAAGGCTGAACCTTGACCTTCAGCATAGGTGAAGAGCATACCGGAACCCTTGTTGATGAGGAATGAACCTACACCACCTGCCATCGCACCGATACCTGTGATGGTAGCTACGGTTGACTTAGGGAACATATCACCGATGGTAGAATACAAGTTGGCTGACCATGCCTGGTGACCTGCACCCAAGAGACCGATGATGATAGCTGGCCACCAAGGACTGATCTCACCCATAGGTTGAGCGATCAAACCGAGCAATGGGAAGCAAGCGAAAATCAACATCGCACGCATACGACCGATATATGGATTCATACCCTTCTTGTCAACAAAGTAAGTTGGCAAATAACCACCACCGATACTCAATACAGTCACGATAGCATAGAGCGTGAAGATGAGGGCGATACCCATACCGGAGTCTGATGAGTAACCATACTGATCAGAGAAGTAAGCTGGAGCCCAGAACAAGAAGAACCACCATACACCATCGGTCATAAACTTACCGGTGATGAATGACCAAGTCTGGCGATAAGTGAAGCACTTCAAGAAGCCAATGGTCTTCTCATTAGTCTCTTCCTCAGCCTCAGCTGGTTGAGCAGCCTCTTCTACTTCCTCGTCCTGGTTGATATAAGTAAGCTCTGCATTGTTGACAAACTTGCTCTTGGATGGCTTCTCATAGAGCCACATCCAGAGCCCCATCCATACATAACCGAGTACACCGATGATGATGAAAGCCATCTCCCATCCCATGGCACGAGCCAACAATGGAATGGTAGCTGGAGCTGCCAAGGCACCTACAGATGCACCACTGTTGAAGATGGCGGTAGAGAAAGCACGGTCTTTCTTAGGGAAGTACTCTGCTGTCACCTTGATGGCTGCTGGGAAGTTACCAGCCTCACCCACGGCGAGAATCAAGCGGCAAGAGAGGAACAACCATACACTGATGGTGGCGATGGCAACGGCGGCATCACTACCTGCCTGTACCAATCGGAGTGCCTCGATAGAGTCGTAACCCTCAATCTGCATGGCTACCCAACCGCAACCTGCATGCATCACTGCACCGGTACTCCATACGAAGATGGCGATGAGGTAACCCTTCTTGGTGCCCATCCAATCGACAAACTTACCAGCGAAGAGGTTGGCGATGGCGTAGAAGATGGAGAAAAGACCCGTGATCGTACCATAATGGTCATCTGTCCAGTGGAACTCTGGAGCGATGAAGTCTTTCCATGTCAACGACAGAACCTGACGGTCCATGTAATTCACTGTGGTCGCTATGAAAAGCAACGCACAAATCACCCAACGGAAGTTGGACATTTTACTTGTTGTAATAGAATTCATTGTTTTAGTATTTCGTTTGTTAGTTTTGTTTTTTTATTCCAATGTAGGAATCTTCACTACCTGCATGTCATTGTAGATGAGGTTCTCGCCTGCCATACCCCAGATGAAGGTATAGTTGCTGGTACCTGCTGCGCAGTGGATAGACCACTCTGGAGCAATCACAGCCTGCTCATTGTTGAGCCAGATAGGACGTGTCTCCTGTGGCTCGCCCATCACGTGAAGAATCTTCTGTCCCTCTGGTACATTATAATAGAGGTAGGTCTCCATACGACGAAGGTGAGTGTGAGCTGGCATGGTGTTCCATACGCTACCCTCCTTCAACTCAGTGACACCCATCTGCAACTGACAAGTGCGAACACCTGCCACGCCATCGATAATCAACTGGTGGATGACACGGTCATTGCTCTCCTTCAAGCTACCAGCCTTGATGTTGTTAGCCTCCTTCAAGGTCACCTTCTTGGTAGGGAATGTCTGATGAGCGCAAGCACTGTTCATATAGAACTTAGCTGGCTTGGCAGCGTCCTTGCTGCTTACCTCGATGTTCTTGGCACCACGACCTACGTAGAGAGCCTCCTGGAAACCGAGCACATACTTCTTGCCATCCACAGTCACAGTACCCTCGCCACCGATGTTGATGATACCCAACTCACGGTTGTCGAGCAAGTTCTTCTGGTCGTTTGGCTTGTCGGTATAGAGAGGAGCGATAGAGGTCAACTTCAATGGAGCGGTTGTTGGCTCAGCGCCACCAATCAAGAAACGATCGAACATGGTGTAGGTCCAGTTTACCTCGCCCGGAGCAAATACCTTCTCGATAGCGAACTCGCCACGAAGACGATCGGTCGTATAATGCTTGGCATCCATAGGGTTGCTAGCATAACGTACATTGTAGTTGGTGTAGCTGTTCTCAGCCTTCACCTCATATCCACACTTATCACACTGGCCAAAAGCCTGACTTGCTGTTAATACCATTGCTGCTAATATTAATGTTAGTTTCTTCATTATTGTATTGTTTATTAATTACACATTATTATAATATAGTATTCGTTCTTCTCTCTTCACTCACGATGCGTTTGCGGTTGATTACCATCAAGGCGATGGTGATGATGGCAAGGATACCCATGCCGACGTATGAGAGTTTCACGCCACGGTAGATAGCCCATCCGAAGAGAGAGGAAGCGAAGTCGAGCGCACCGCCTGAGAATCCGTCAGGGATATGAGCGGCATTATCGCCTGTGGCTGCAAACACATGGTTGGCTGCCATGGTGAAGTCGGGTGCCATATCGGTTACGAAATAAAGACCGATGATAAGTGCCACGAGACCTACGATGAGGGTCTTCACCACATTACCCTTGGTGAAAGGCAAAATGATAGGGAAGAGATAGAACATACCTGCCAAAGAAGCCAAAGGCAAGAACTGGTTGCCTGGCAAGAACACGGCAATCGCCAAGATGACAGGTATCAAGATAACAGAGCATACCAAGGTGGTAGGATGACCGATCACCAAGGCAGGGCTCATACCGATGTGTACCTTCTTGCCATTAAACTTGGTCTTCACCAACTCCTGTGTCTTCTCTGAGATTGGCTTCAGTCCATCTATAAATAAAGAGGTGATGCGAGGAATCAATTCCATCACGGCTCCCATGGTGACACCGAGGAAGAGAATCTTCTTGATGTCGAGCTGGGCAGCCCAACCGATCAAGGCACCCACGATGACACCGAGTACCAATGGCTCGCCGAGCACACCAAACTTCTTCTTCAGTCCCTCTGCATCGATGTCGAGCTTGGAGAAACCTGGAATCATATCCAAGAGCTTGTTGAAGCCGATGGCGAAAGGCATGAAGCTCTGGCAGAATGGCTGTGGGATGGAGATACCATCGAGGTCATAGTACTTCTGGAACTTCTCTGCGGTCAAGTCGGCACATACCAAGGTGATGATGTAGCAGACGATGGCAGCGAAGTAACCCCATACAAGGCTCTCGCCCATCACGAAGTAAGCCACCGCACCGATGAAGGCGAAGTGCCAGTAGTTCCACAGGTCGATGTTGACCGTGCGGGTGGTCTTGGTGATCAACATCAAGAAGTTGACACCCAAGCATATCGGGATGATGAGCGCACCGACAGCAGTGTTGTAAGCCACGGCAGCGGCAGCAGGCCATCCCATGTCGAAGACATTGAGTTGCAAATGATAAAGGTCGGAGATTGCCTTCAATGGGTCATTGAAGTTGGTTGTCAATAAGGCGGTCACCACGCCGAGTCCCACAAATCCGACTCCCACGAAGAGTCCAGACTTGAGAGCCTTTCCGAATTTCATGCCAATACACAAGCCGATGACGGTGAAGATGATAGGCATCATCACGCTGGCACCGAGGCTGATGATATAGCTAAATACTTGTTCCATAGTTGTTTGTTTAATTTGAAATAGTTAATAATACACTTTCTTGAAAGCGCACCTTTGATTTGTTTCTAGTTTATTCCGTGCAAAAATACGCTTTTTTCTTTAAATAAGGTACGTTTACTAAGTGAATATTACTTAAAAATGTATAACCTCGTGCAGAAAAATGTATGAGAAATAATATTTTATGTGCGGAAAAATGTATCTTTGCAACCGAATTACGTGCAGATAAATGTAGTTATATACCACATTTAGGTGCAGAAAAATGTAGCAAGCAGTATGGAAAGACTTATATTACAACAACTTACAGAGTGGAAGAATAGAGAAGGCAGAAAGCCATTAATTATCAATGGTGCTCGACAAGTAGGAAAGACTTGGGCTTTACGAGAGTTTGCCAAACGAGAATATGCCAAGGAAGCATATGTCATTTGCAGGAAGAATGAACTGGCAGAGCAAATCTTCAAGAAAGATTTCGACGTGGAAAGAATCCTCATGGGACTCAAAGCACTTACTGGCACAGACATCACACCAGGCGACACACTCATCATCCTAGATGAGGTACAAGAAATACCAGAAGCCATCGAATCCTTAAAGTACTTCTGCGAGAATGCTCCACAATATCATATTGCGGTAGCAGGCTCTCTCCTTGGCATATCCCTCCACCATGGAGTTTCTTTTCCTGTGGGAAAAGTCAACGAGATAGACATGCACCCTATGAGTTTCGGGGAATTTTTGTTGGCGAAAGGAGAACTGCAATCATACAAGATGCTTGCTGACAACAACTTTGAGATAACCAATCTTCTTCACGAGAAGTATGTCAACCTTCTGCGCCAATATTATTATGTGGGTGGAATGCCCGAAGCCGTCAAGGAGTACGTCAAAACGGGGTCTCTAAAAGAAGTAAGACGCATCCAACTTGAAATACTCAAAGGTTATGAGCGAGACTTTTCCAAGCATGCACCACAAGAACAAATCGAGAGAATCCGCTTGGTTTGGAAAAGCATTCCAGCCCAACTATTCAAAGACAACAAGAAGTTCATATATGGTGCCCTACGCCAAGGTGCCAGAGCCAAGGACTTCGAAATTGCCATAGAATGGCTCATCGATTCCGGCGTTATATATAAGGTGTCACGCTGCACCAAGCCGGTGCTCCCTCTCGACATCTATGAAGACTTCTCAGTTTTCAAACTATACCTCGTTGACATCGGACTGTTGGGAGCCATGGTCAAGACAGAGCCCAAGCAAGTGCTCATCAACAATCAAATATTTACGGAATACAAGGGAGGTATGACTGAGGAATATGTACTACAGGAAATGAAGAGTCTTGGCATCGAACCTATATACTATCACAAGACCGACGATTCCCGTCTGGAGTTAGACTTCGTCATCCAGCACAATGCCAACATTCTCCCTATCGAGGTGAAAGCAGAAGGCAATGTAAAGGCCAACTCGCTGACCAATCTATTGAAAGCCAACCCCGAACTCAAGGCGGTACGTCTCTCCATGCTTCCTTACAAGGAGCAAGAGCAGCTGACTTGCATTCCGCTCTATGCCATCACCGCTTTGAAAAGCACGGAAGGCTAATATGATGAGGGAGCGGGATGCTCCCTCTATTTTTTGTGCGAAAAAGCTGTGTGCGAACACCAAGGTGGCAAGGGGGTAGCAATATTAATGAAATATGCAGTTTCAGCAATTATTACCCACTAAAAATCAAATAATCCCCCATGCCTACCACCCATTTTGTTAACTTTGCGGCAACAATCATCTTTTACTTATATTTATTAATACCAGAAAACTATGAAGAATTTGATTATGACCTGCCTCGCACTGGCAGTGTGTGCCAACATGAGCGGTCAAAAACTAGATGCTATGAGCCGTGTGGCTCTTCAGCAGATGAAAGAAGAAACTTCGGCTTCAGCAAATGCGTCATGTGCAAAAAGTTTGGGAATATCAGCAGCCAATACCACTAACAACATCAACGCCGTTGTGAAACTGCAAGAAGGTGCCGACCTCTCCGAACTCACAGCCCATGGCTTCGATGCCAGCGACCTCTGTTCTGGCTTCGCCATTGTCCATACCACGATGAACGACCTCGCCGCTCTCGCAGAACTGGAGTCTGTAGAGCGTATTTCCATAGCACAACGCAAGATGGAGCTGATGCTCAACCACGCCAACGCCATGACGGGCGTTGACCTCATCCATGACGGCTTCGGCTTCTCCGGTGCCGCTTCCGACGACCGTTTCAGCAACAGCATCACCTCTAATAATAAGGTATATACTGGCAAGGGAGTCATGATAGGCGTCTTGGACTCCGGATTCGACCCTAACCATGCCATGTTCCTTGACGCAAATGGCAACAGTCGATTCAAAGTCATCAAGAAAGACAACAACGCTCCTATCACTGACGCTACTGCCATCAAGTCTTTTACTACAGATTATAATAGAAGTAGCCATGCCACTCATGTTTGTGGAATAGCTGCAGGTTCATACGATAGCGATGACTTTCAAATCCAAGGAGTCGCAACAGGAGCCGACCTTGCCATGGGACCTATCCCTAACTCTTCTGCCGACCTTTCTTACGTGAAATACCTTGCAGAATATTGCAAGCAGAACAATGAACGTCTGGTTATTAATATGTCTTTTGGTAACTCTATGGGTCCTCACGATGGAAGTGACGTATTTTCTGAAGCGTTCAGTCAACTCATTGAAGATTATGATATTGTGGTTTGTTGCTGCGCAGGTAACAACTCTGAAAACAATATCGTTGCTAAACATACCTTTACAAATGAAGGAGAGAGCATGAAGGCTTTGTTTGATTTGAGAGAAAGCGGCAATATGATTAGTTGCTATGTAGCACCGAAGACTTCCTCTCCTATCAGCATGGACATTGTTGCAGTTAACAAACTCAACAATGAGATTGTATATCGTTACCCTATTATCATCGATGGCCAAGAGCAAAACGTCAACATCAATGACAATTACGGAAAAGGTAACATTACGATTGCTAGCGAAACGATACACGACGGTGTAAAAGGTTACGTTGTCAGCTGCGACGACATCTATGGAAAGGACGGCTATGGCTTTGGCTTCGTCATCAACTCAGAAGAAGGTCAAGCTGTAGCATGTTATTCTGAGCAATATATGCCATTTGTCACCAATGTGACCAGCTGGAAGCAAGATGTAACGAGCAATGGAACTGTCACCAACACGGCTTGTGCCAAAGGTATGATTGTAGTAGGTGCTTATAACTCTTGCACTTCTACCACATATAAAAGTGGAAGTTCTACCAATCTGCTTAAGGAACACGGCGAAGAATGGGGAACCAAACTGGGTGACATCAGTTATTATTCTGGCTATGGAGAACTTTATGACGGAGAAACCTTGCCACATATTTGCGCCCCTGGCTCCATCTTGGAATCTAGCTTCAGCACCTATTGTACCAAAGGAACTCATAAGAAATACATCACAAGAAACAGTACATTCAACAGCAAGAGCTATTCTTTCTGTAGCATGAAAGGAACTTCGATGTCAGCTCCTTATATGGCCGGTGTCGCAGCCCTTTGGCTTGAAGCCAACCCATTGTTGACTCACCAAGAGATCAAGGAGATTGCAATGAAGACCGCCATCAATGACAAGGCTTGCAACGAGGACAATCATTTCTTCGACGAAGGAAGACAAGCTGGCGCAGGTAAGATTGACGCATACGCTGGTTTGATGTATATCCTCAATGAGAATGAGACGACACTCATCAAGACTCCAGAGGAAAAGAGTTTCTTGATTCGCCAGATTGCCAATGGCACTTACGAGGCTTACCAAGCAGGTGCCACCACTATGTCTGCCACCTTATATAACATGGATGGCAAAGTGATTGCTTCCAACAATTGCAATGGCAACACCATCTCTATCAATACCAGCAATGCCAACAAAGGCATCTACCTCTTGAAGGTGAGCACAGGCAAATCCTCTCACATCCAAAAGATTGTCATTCGATAGAAAAAGGCTGTAAACTTCATAGAAAAAGTGTTTGAGTCTAAGTATATAAGTTAATCATAGATTGTAACTAGTTAATCATAAGCTTTGATTTGCATAGAAATATTTGGTGATTACCATAAATAATAGTAACTTTGCAGCGTGGTATATTGCCACGCAATAATAAAACAAACATTATTAATCATTTAAACCAACAAATTATGACAAAAACATTGAAACCCATCTGTCCTGAGACTCCTATTCTATATGGAGAGGACGCTCGCCGATTCTTGAAGAAGATCAAGAATCCAACGAAACTGAGCGATGAACGCAGAAAAGAGATCATGGGAGCTTACCAAGCTGCTATGAGCGTTTATGTTGATTAACTATAAATTTATATAAGACTATGCGAATAACAGAAAAAGGCAAAGGACTAGGCTCATTCTTGCTGAGTGTGGTATTCGGTATGTTTACCACGCAGAAGAACTCCGGCTGCCGTTTCGTAACCGTCGATGCTTACAAGACCGCAGTACCCTTCTATGAGAAGAATGGCTTCGACCTTCTGACCAAGAAAGAGAGCCGAAGCGATACCCTTCCACTATATTTCGATTTAGCTTCATTCTAGCCACATAATAAGAAGAAAAGGGAGCATGTCTCACGACGTGCTCCCTCAGTCTTTATGTAATTACAAATCTATACCTAAATATATAAATGCAACCACTCAATAATAAGTAAAAAATAATTTATCTGTGTTTAAGGTCCAATTTACTCGTCCCATGATGACCAAGCATCAAATTGCTTTGAACACTGTGTCAAACCATCTCCATCAGAGCCTGAAATACCACCTCCTGTTGTTCCACCTTGACCATCTCCTCCTACGTTATATTTACCTTCTCCTGTCTGATTGGGAGATCCTGCAAGAATACTTGAAGAAGCAGAAAATGATTCTACATTCATTTCTGGAATTATATATTTTCTTTTCATTTTAAATTTCATCTTTAATCGTACGTTTTTTACTTAACTACATACTTCTTGCCACCCTTGATATAAACACCCTTAGGAAGACCTGTCAAGTCGCCTGTAGAATTTACCAAAGTACCATCAAGACTATAAACTGGTGCATCACTGCCTTCACCAGCGATAATCACCATCTCATCCTCGATAGAAGTTGGCGTATCAATGAAGTCCTCACCAAAGAATGATGCCTGCTTTGCGCCAGTAGCATTATAATCAAAGAATTCCTCATGATCGCGTTTGCCATCACCACGAGTATTGGTCTGGACGACACACTTATTAGGTTTCCATGTCATATTATCTTTTGTCAAGAACCAGAACTTAGTTACCTTACCATCACTAGCGTAAACATAACTATATTTAGGAATCTTAACCTCCTGCAAAGCCTGAGCATCAACCGACTGACTTGCAGTCTGTGCATCAACCGACTGACTTGCAGTCTGTGCATCAACGCTTTCCAAATAGTTACCTACATAGCGATAAGGCACATTATCAGGAGCACTACTTGCACCAATATATTCATTTTTACCCATCACGACTGTAGGTGTAGGGCTACCAACAGCAGGCTGGTAATTCTTCACTGCGAATACCGCATCCTCACCAGTCTTGGTTGGGTAAATCATATAAGATTCATGTGCATAGATGACAATATCCTTATCGGCTGGAGCTTGAGCAGTCGGTTGGAAGTTCCAAGTACCGTCAGCATTCTTTGGCTCAGTCTTATGCTTATAAACATTCTGAGTGAAATAGAGTACAATACGATTCTTTCTTGTAGTTTCATTAACTTGTCGAACCACTCTGTCGAACAGACAAACCTGTGTATCTTTACCGAATGTTTCATCTACCATTGCCTTTGTCATATTAAAAGGCAAGCAGAGTGTCCACCATTTACCACCCTTAACATCTACAGGATATTCAGGCTCCTCTTCCGGCTTGTCATCCACAAAGGCATCTGCATTAGCAAGGACGAACTGGCGAGTACCCATGTGAGCAATCTTTTTAAGTTCATCCAAGTTTTCTTTGCTTGTATCATATCCTGCATACTTTAGTGCAGCAATTTCTTCTGCAGACAAGTCGCAAGTAACAGGAGTTACACCATCCCATTTAACGCTATGTGATGCTGTACAATATGCTCTATTGAATTGAGAATGGCTAGGCCAAATATATTGCTCTCCCAAATATGTATCAGCATATCCCCATGTAACTTTCTTAAAGGAATGGCAAAGACCTGCATTAAGTATCTCATCCTTTTCTTCTTTACCGACTTTGTCTGTAGCTTCATCTGTACCAATGTCAGTAGCAATAAACTTACCATCAGCAGTTCTATAAGTTTTGTACACTCTAGTGATATCTGTATAGGTGTCACGATTTTCATCACTCAACTCTTTAGGATAATGAAGCATACACAAGTAAACACCATGATTTTTGTAATTTTCACGGTTAGCATAGCCAGAACTTGTGTCGTCACCTGTTTTTTCCTCACCTTCCTTAGGTAATGGATCAAAGCCATTATTTCCATTCAATGTTTGCTGAGGGAAAGCTGTTCCCAAATCCTTAGTAGCATCTAGTTTATATGATCCCAATGGCATTAAAGGTGCCTTTTCCCCATAGAAATACACATCCTGATATTGGCGGAAATTAAAGGCATAAGGACCTATATAAATCACACTAGCAGGAATTTCCAATACTTCCTCTGTATGTTCATTAGACAATGCGAATGCAGAATTACCAATATATTTGAGTCCGGCATTGAACTTCAAATTGTAAATATGGCAATTAGCAAAAGCACAGTCATTGATAATCTTCAATGAAGATGGGAATTTAACTGTCCCAAGTGTAGTTCCAAAAAAAGCACTATCGCCAATATTTTCCAAGCCTTCATTCAATTCGATGCTCTTGATATAATTGCAGTTTTGGAAAGCATTCTTTCCAATAAGAGTCAAACCTTTTGGCAGGTTGACATTTTCCAACACGCTTTGTTTATTTTCATTTGAAAAAGCACCATCTGCTATTCGATCATATCCTTCAGGGATAGATACTGTCTTAATATAACGAGTAATATTAGACAACAATTGTGCTGGCAAAACCATCTTATTCTCATCATGCTTTGTACTTTCACTAAATACAAGTGTCAATTTTGTTTTAGGGAAAGTTATATCATTCAACGCAAGTTGATGACACTTGTAAGACTCGTCATGTGATGGTATAAATATGTCAGCATTCAACTCATTCAAAGTTGCCTCCCCAAGATCTAGCTTAGTAGTTGTGACATTTGTTGTAAACATACCATTAGATGTAGGATACAAAATTCCACGCACTACGTCAGCGTCAATCAACAAAGGATCAGAGCCGTTATTAACAAACTTAACTGTTGTGTAAGAGCTAACACCAACTTCTTTCTTTGCATTGTAATCATACACTGATACACCTTCCAATATCTTGCGTCTCAGAAGTTCTTTAAAAGAAATCTCTGTATTATCAGCTTGGACATAGTCAGTATGTTTATCAAAGAACGCATTGTTGTCTTTGATTGCAGCATAAGTCGCAGTACCCTGATAGAAAACATCGCCAGATGTCCACTTATAATTAATTCCAGAAGTCAAACCCTTAAATGTTTTACCTCCATCTGTTGACAAGAATAATTTGACATCCTTTACTTGATAAGTAACATCAGAATTGACATATTCATTAAGTTCTGAGAAAGAAACAAAAGAAACTCCCTTGCTATCAAGTTCATCAACACCAATAGGGTCATTTAAATTAACATCACCAGTAGATATAAAATACTGCGACTTATCAGGGTATTTAGTTGCATCAATTGCAGTATTGAAATTATCCATGGAAGAAGAAGAACTTACCTTATAGTCTAACACGACTTTTCCTTGCCAATCTATAAAACCATGATATAAATTGGCAATTTTGTCCTCTTTCCATTCTTTCTTTGAGGTAACTTCACCAAAATAAGTATTCCAACCAACTGGCTCATTCTCCCAAACCTTAGTATGTTCATAATCTGCCTGATAATAAGTCTTACCAGCATTATATGATTCACCTGCTGCAACTGGAGTTTTGCCATCTGCATCAGTAAACACGAAACCTACTGCCTTGTCTGTGAAGACTTTGGCAGACCAATCTGTAGTTGTGTACGAAGTTAAGTCACCTTGACCCGAAATGGTCAAAGTATTACCATCAGCCGTAAACTTCACCGAAGGCTGACTTGCAGCCGTAAACTTCACCGAAGGCTGAGTTGCGCTAGGAGTAGTAACTTCAGTGTCGTTACCACCAGTTGCGTCTTGTGCATAGATGTTACCTCCGAACGAAACGGCGGAAAGCAACAAAATGCTTGTAAATAGAACCTTTTTCATCTTTTACTTAAATTTTACTTAATACTTATATATGTTTTAGAAATATGCTAGGTTTATATTTTGCAAATCTTCACATTTGTGATGAGCAAAACGCTCAAAACTGTATTTTTACGACTGCAAAAGTAGTAAATATGGCAATACGCTGCAAGAAATCGGCTAATATTTTAATATATTTTAAAGATAAAATTAACGAGATGTACACAGATGAAACATATCGTGCATAAAGATTGGGAGCAGAAACATACTATTCCTACAAGTAAAATACCCTCAAACCTATGAATGGTAAGAGGGTATTTTATTTTTCATTCCACAAACAAATCGTCCATCGTGGCTTGACTACTAACTATGCCACTATACTTGCCATTCTTCACTCCGTAGGTTGTGACAAATGTATTGGCAAGCGACTTGGTCGTCTTGGTGACACTACGGAAAAGAGACATGCGATTACGCAACTTCTCGCTATAAGCCTTGGTAATATCGAATGGTCCGGTAGAAAACTTCATCTCACATAAGTTTACCACCCTATCCCTACGGTCTATCACCAAATCAATCTGCCCCTTTTCTACTCCATCGCTTCCCATCCATGAAGAAGCCTCCGTCAGCATTCCACTGATGCCCAATGCTTTCTTTATTTGAGGAATATGAAGCATACAAACCTGTTCAAAAGCGTAACCCATCCAAGCTACTCGTTTAGGATTATCCAGCATATTGCTCCAAGCATGTTCGTCACCTCCAGCCTCATTTGCCATAAATGTATGGTAGAAAAGTGTAAACAAGTCTGTCAACTGATAGATGGCATCACGTTGTTTCTTTCCAAAACTATGATACTTACGAATAAAGTCACAGTTTTGCAGATTGGTCAAAGCATCACTCAGGGTGCCTCCCTTTGGAAGCTTCAATGCAGTCATGATTTCCTCACGTGACATTCCTCGACGCTTCTTTGCCAATAACTCCACCACCTTATAATATTTAGGGTAGTCCTCAAACAGAGAGCGGAACACGAAACTGTATTCATCCTTCAGCATACCGGTCATGGAGAAAAGAAGACGATCCACATTCTGAGTTAAACTTTCATCCTCATGTAATTGGCTCAAATAATAAGGGATTCCACCGAAAATAGCATAGCACTCTATGATGGTATAGCGCTCCCACTCTATCTGCTTGCTTCTGAGATATTGCTCTGTTTCTGCCAAAGTGAATGGCAACAAACGCATCGAACAAGTGAGACGATTATGCAAACCACCCTTTGCCCCTATTAAGTTCTTGATCATCCACGTCGCCGCCGAACCACATACATAAAACTTCAAATAGTCTTGTTGTGCTCCCCAGCTATTCCAAAAATAATCGAGTTCCTGCACGAACTTGGAACGAGGAGTATCTAGCCATGGCAACTCATCGAAGAAAATAGTAGCTGTTTTCTTTTTCAACCCTTCCAAATAGGTACGCAACATAGCAAAAGCCTCATGCCAATCGTGTGGGATTGCAACAAAGCCTTTCGACTTTGACTGAAGTTGCTCGGCAAAATTACGGAGTTGGTCTTTCATCGTTCCTTTATAAAGCCCCGTGATATAGAAATCAAAGTCGTCATGGAAGTACTGACGAATGAGGAATGTTTTACCCACACGTCTTCTTCCATATACTGCAACAAATTCAGCCTTGCCCGATGAAGAGCAAAGAGACAATTGCTTTATTTCTTGTTTTCTTCCGATAATTTCCTGTGCCATAACCGTTTATATTTCTTTTATGGTTGCAAAGTTAGGAAATTTATCCGACAAGAGCAACTTTTTCACAAATTATAACTCGTCCCTAAGTACCTTTTTACACCTACTTAGGGATGACTTATAAAATTAAAGCCCGTCCCTAAGTACCTTTTCACACCTACTTAGGGACGGGCTTCAAGTATAGATTAATAGCCAATTTCCGCAGTTGGCTGTGTTTTATTTCCTCAGTTGGCGCATTTTTACTTCCTCAGTTGGCTGAGTTTTACTTCCCGAGTTGGCGTTTTTATGTTTATCACTCGTCCCTAAGTACCTTTTTACACCCACTTAGGGACGACTTATAAAATTAAAGCCCGTCCCTAAGTGGCATTTTACACCTACTTAGGGACGGGCTTCAAGCATAGATTTACCTAATATTAATCCTGATAATATACCCTCTTCACACGGTTGCTGATGGTAGTCAGCACCTCGTAAGGAATGGTATCGAGGATGTCGCTCAATGTCTGGACAGGGAGGTTCTCACCGAATATCTCGACGGAATCACCTTCCTTGCAGTCGATGCCTGTGACATCGATCATCGCTACATCCATACAGATGTTGCCCACATATTCCGCCTTCTGACCATTCACCAAGCAGTAAGCATGGCGATTGCCCAAGTGACGGTTCAAGCCATCGGCATAACCGATAGGGATGGCGGCTATGACACTGTCCTTATCCAAGATGGTCTTGCGAGAATAACCCACGCTCTCACCAGCCTTGATGTTGTGCATCTGGAGGATGGTGGTCTTCAAGGTGCTCACGCAGTTGATGGTCTCGTTGTTGCGAGAGTTGATGCCATAGAGACCGAGACCCAAGCGACACATATCCAACTGACGCTCCGGGAAGTGCTCGATACCTGCCGAATTGCAGATATGGCGCAATATCTTGTGGTCGAAGGCTGCCTGCAACTGCTTGCTACCCTTGTCGAACAACTCAAACTGATGTGCAGAGAAGTCATCGAAGCTATCGTCATCGCTTCCCACGAAGTGAGAGAAGACGGAACGAGGGATGATGGCATTCTGATGCTTCAACTTGCCAATCAACTCCTCCATATCATTCTCTGGGTCGAAACCAAGACGGTGCATACCAGTATCCAACTTGATGTGAACAGGGAAGCCGGTGATACCCTCCTTCTCTGCTGCCTTAATCAAGGCATCGAGGATGCGGAATGAATACACCTCTGGCTCCAAGTCGTAATCAAACATAGTCTTGAAGGCAGTCATCTCTGGGTTCATAATCATAATGTTGCTGGTGATACCACTCTTGCGAAGGGTGACGCCCTCATCGGCAACAGCCACAGCCAAGTAATCGACACGATGGTCTTGCAAGGTCTTGGCAATCTCTACCGCTCCTGCGCCGTAACCATCTGCCTTGATCATACAAACCAACTTGGTCTCTGGCTTCATGAAAGAACGATAATAATTGAGGTTGGCTACCACGGCATTGAGGTTGACCTCCAAGGTCGTCTCGTGTACCTTCTTCACCAAAAGTTCGGTCAACTGGTCGAAACCAAACTGGCGAGCACCCTTCAAGAGGATGACCTCGTCGCGAAGGCTCTTGAACACCTCGCTATCGATAAACTCCTCCACATTGCGGAAGAAGAACTTTTCGGAAATCTGAATTTCATCGCTCTGATCATAGAGCTGAGGACCCACGCCGATGAACTTGACGACGCCACGCTTGCGGCAAAGGTCGGACACCTCTTTATATAAGTCGGCTGGAGTCTCACCACTCTGGAAGATGTCGCTCAAGATCAAAGTATGGCGACGACCCTTGTGGTCGGGACGGCGGCTCATGAAATCGAGGGCAATATCAAGGGAATTGATGTCGGAGTTGTAACTATCATTGATCAAGGTACAACCATGCTGACCTTCCTTCACCTCCAATCGCATCGCCACTGGCTCCAAGAGAGACATGCGCTTATCGACATCCTCGGCAGAGAGACCGAGCTTACGAGAGACGACGGCACTGATGATGGAGTTGGTGACCGAAGCCTCATCGATGAAAGGAAGCGAATAGCTGTCTTCCTCACCTTTATATATATAGGTGACTATGGTGAGGTCGTTCTTCTTCTCGATGTTCTTGATGAAGAATGGAGCCTGGGCGTCCTTCTGCGACCAATAGAGTTTCTCGCCCTTGTAGTCGTGATACTCGCCCACCACCTTGCTCACAATCTCATCATCGCCATTATAGACGATGGTCTCGGCATCATGGAAGAGGATGATCTTCTCACGGCACTTCGCCTCCAAAGACTCGAAGTTTTCCTGATGGGCAGAACCCAAGTAAGTAAGCACGGCGATGGTAGGCTGGATGATGTCACGAAGAGCAAGCATCTCGCCCGGCTGACTGATACCAGCCTCGAAGACACCCACCTCGGTCTGATCGTTCATCAACCAGACAGACAAAGGCACACCTATCTGGGAATTGTAGCTGCGTGGGCTGCGAGTGACAAACATGGATGGAGAGAGCAACTGGTAGAGCCACTCCTTGACCATCGTCTTGCCATTGGAACCCGTGATGCCGACAATAGGGATATTGAACTCATCACGATGACGCTCAGCCAAACGCTGCAAAGCCTCCAACGTGTTGACCACCTTGAGGAAATTGGCCTCAGGATAGTCGGAGGCATAGCCCTTAGGCACATTAGTTACTACGAAATTTCTGACACCACGGCGATACAACTCTGGGATGTAGTTGTGACCGTCATTTCGCTCTGACTTGAGAGCGAAGAACAGAGTCTCCTCTGGGAAACAGAGCGAACGGCTATCGGTCAGGATGAAACCGATGTTCGTATCCTTGTCTCCATAGCGACGCGCACCTATCAGTGTGGTTACCTTTTCAATAGTATAAGTCATTATCTTAACTTTTAAAATATTCTATATATGATTCATCCTTGGGATGAAATGTCTCATCGAGAGTTTCTATGAGAGATGATACTTCTCCTCGAAAGCCTTCAGCCTCTCTTCCGTCTGCGCTTGGAAAAGCTTCGTCTCCTCACTGTCGGGATGGAAAGGCTTGTGAGCGAGTGCCTCCTTGATGGGCTGCCATTCGGCGAGGAACTGTTCGGCAGTCTTGTCGAAGTAAGCCCCTCGGAACTTCTGCCAGATGTATTCCACCGCCTGGTCGCTCGGATGGAGCATATCTTCCTTGTAGAAACGATAGTCTCTCAGCTCATCATTCACAATCTCGTAGGCAGGGAAATAGCTCACCAGCTCTGGGAATCGCTGACAGAGAAGGTCGGCAGCCAAGAGAAGCGTAGCCTTGGAGAGTTGACTTCCATGGAATCCATACTTCGCATAGCGGATTGGACTCACCGTGACGATGATGCGCTGGATACCCACATCCACCAAAGCCCAAACAGCCTTGGAGAGTTCGACCACGCACTCACCTACTGTCAACTCCTTCTCCTCGAAGAGGCGTTGCGGACGCTTCTGGCAGTTATCCACCACCTCGCCTGTCTCCTTCAAGATATAGACATGGTTGGTGCCTAGCGTGAAGAAGGCGACATCGGGGCGACGTTCCTCCTTCGGCAGATTCTCACCCTGGGTGAACGCATCACCCTTGAGGTATCGCTCCACCGAGTGGAAGACGCTCGTAGGATTATACATCACTCCGTAGGGATTGACGACTGCTCGGAAGCGATTCTCCACGAAACGCTTGCCCAAGTTGTCGGCAAAGCAACTGCCTACGAAGAGCATTCGATGGGAAGGCAACAATTTGATGGCGCCCTTCCCTACTTTCACTTCCGTTCTAAAATCCATCATTCTGCTTTTTTCTTTTTCCATTCTACTCCAATTCCTACAACCAAGAGGAGCAAGAGGACGACGTAACCGATGTAAGCTACGGTCTCAGTCTTCTTGAGAGATGAAGGATGGAAGTCGAGTACCACCTTGTGACTGCCTGGCTTCACATTCAAGGCACGAAGGATGTAGTTCACTCTGCCAAGCTCAGCTGGCTGTCCATCCACTGTTGCCGTCCAACCAGGATAGTAAATCTCAGAGAAGACAATGACACCGCCCTTGCTAGACTTCACCTCGTAAGTGAGGTTGTTTGGCTTGTATTGTATCATCTTCACCATCGAAGTATCGTCTTGTGGCACGCTCTGTCCGAGTTGCTCCTTGAACTTGGCATCAGCCACCGCCTCATGGCGAAGGTTCAACTTGCCCACCTCATCGATTTCCTCATTGGCATTGTTGGCGTATGTCATCTTATCCACAAACCAAGCGTTGCCATAAGCGTATGGGTTCTGCACCGGAACGGTCTGTCCACCCTGCAATGGGAAGATGAAGTACTTGGTATTCAGCATATTCAAGACTGGGAAGATGCTATCGCCATTCACCTTGGTCATATCACCACCAGCCTCAGCCACCGCCTTCATCGTCTTCTGCATCTCAGGAGCGATGTAAGCGTCTATCATCTCCTGGTAGCGACGAAGCTTGGCAGGGTGATAGCCACCGATGCTCTTGTGATAGTAAGAAGTCTCGTTCTCATTAAAGGTATTGGATGCGAGATTGAGCACACGATAGTCGAGGCTCTTGTCGCGGAGGATGAGCTTGTCGGTCTCCGTCATCCGCTGAGGTGCATCACGCTGGAACTTATCCACAAACATCTCATCATAGAGATAACGCTTGTTGACCATCCACATATCTATCAAGCAGAGCACGGCGATACCTGCAATCATAAATTCGGCACCGAGTTTCTTCATCTTATAAAGCAAGAGGAAGGCACAGCCGATGACGATAATCCAGAAGGAACGCCAGCAATCGGATGTGAAGATGCCCTTGCGAATCTCGGTCAGATTGCTGATGATAGGACCTTGGTATTCGGCAGGCAACTGTTGCAGAGCCTGCAACTCCTGTACAGAAACGAAGTCTGGGAAGAAGACACCCGGCATGATGGCAAACAACAAGCAGAAGCCTGCTGTCAAACCGAAGCTGGCATATACGAACTTCTTCTTGAGGGTCAATATCTCCGGTTCATCCACAATCTTCTTCAAAGCCATCATCGCCAACAACGGGATGGTGAACTCTGCGATGACAAGGATGGAAGCCACCGTTCGGAACTTGGCGTACATCGGCATGTAATCCAAGAAGAAATTGGTGAACGGCATGAAGTTTCTGCCCCAAGAGAGCAAGATACTCAGGATAGTGGCAGCGAGCAACGCCCACTTCATCGGACCCTTGACGATAAACAAGCCGAGGATGAAGAGCATGCAAACAAATGCTCCCACATAGACAGGTCCGCTCGTACCAGGCTGGTTGCCCCAGTACTGACCGAGCTGTTGATAAATCTGCACGAAGTTAGGGTCAGCCTTCTCCATCGCCTTGGCGTTCTGTGACAATGGCACGGAAGCACCTCCCTTGGCATCAGGAATCAAGAGCGTCCAAGTCTCGTCGATGCCATAGCTCCACTGGGTGATATAGTCACGGTCGAGACCGCTGCTGGTCTGGTTGGCAGCATTCTTCTTCACGAGTTCGCTCTTGCCACGCATCGTCTCCTGACCATACTGCCAAGTATGATAGAGGTTGCTGAGATTCAAGCTGATACCGATGGCTGCACCCACGATGCAAACCGCCGTAGCCTTGCCGAAGCGAGCCAACTGCTTCTGCTTGATGGCATCGACCAAGAAGGCGATGACCATGAAGAAGATGATGAAGAGGTAATAGTATGTCATCTGCACGTGGTTGGCGTTCACCTCGAAAGCAGCGAAAATCGCCGTCACAAGCAAGCCCCACAGATACTTACCTCGATAAGCCAGCACGATACCCGCAATCATTGGAGGAAGATAAGCCAAAGCCATCACCTTCCAGATATGTCCTGCGGCAATGATGATAAAGAAATAGGAGGAGAATGCCCAGATGATGGAGCCGAGCGCTGCCAAGGACTGACGGAAGTTGAAGGCTCTCAACAAGATATAGAATCCCAGGAGGTATGCAAAGACATACCAAACATAGTCGGGCAACCAAAGATGATAGGCATTGACAGCCTGTTTCAAGACGGCACCGCTCTCGTAGGATGGTGACATCTGGTAGGTAGGCATACCGCCGAAAACGGAGTTGGTCCAGCGGGACACCTCACCGGTTTGTTGCTGGAAGAGTTCCTTCTCGTGTCCCAGTCCCTTGCCAGCAGAGGCATCGTGACGGAACAAGATTCGTCCATCCATATCGGCAGGCATGAAATAGACGAAGGATACGATCGCAAACAAAACTACTGCCAGAATATCCAGCAGATACTTCTTCAATACTTTCATTATTCTTATAAACGTTTATATTTTGGTTGCAAAGATAATGAGAAATGAAGAAATCACAAAATAAAAAAAGTTATTTTTGCTTATTATACGAGGAGGAAGAGGAATTTAAGTGGAGTTAGAGGGACAACAGCTATAAAATAAAAAGGAGGCAGCCACTCCAAACAGAGCAGTCTGCCTCCAACGTACGAGAGAGAGAATATGTATTAATTTAGTTTTTCTTCCAAATAGCGATGCGCCTCACTTGGGTCGTTGGTATATAGTTGGATGTTGCCATTAGGATCGATGACCACCAAAGATGGGATGTACTGAACAAAGTAGCCATCCTTCAAGGCTTTCATCGAAGTCTGGGGAACGAGAGCCTGCTGCCATGGCATCTTCTCGTCATCCATCGCTCTTTCCCAATCCTTACGCTGCTTATCCACGGAGATGCTGACGATGTTAAGTCGGTCGCCCATCTTGGCATGAAGTTTCTTCACACTTGGGATGGCGGCACGGCATGGACCACACCAAGAAGCCCAGAAGTCGATGAAGTTGTACTTGCCTGCCATGATCATGTCCTTCAGTTGGATAGGCTTGCCATCTACCATCTCCAAAGTTAAATCAGAATAGTGAGCATTCTTCGGATATTTCTTCATCTGCGATACAATCTCGGTAAAGGCAGCATAGCGCGCCTTGTCATAGTTGCCTTCGAAAGTCTTCAGCAGTTGATCATATCCAGCCACTGCTGTAGAGAAAGGTTTGTCGAGTTGCAGACTCTTCTGCAAGAGACTGACGGCATAGTCGGGATGAGCAGTGATAAACTGCTCATTGACCGCATTTTTCTTATCAGAAGCCTGAGCTACCAGTGGTTGCAAACGATTAACGGCAGCGGAATCCACTTCATTTCTCTTTCCACCATATTGGGCCTTCCAGAGTTGCTTGTCTATCAAAACAAATTGGAGTCGAGTATCGTAAGTGGCATCTGCCCACTCTTGATACTGTTGTTGAGCCTTGCCGCCTACGATTTTCAAGTTTTTCTCTTGAAGCATCGGAATGCCATACATATCATAGTTACGAGGGATGCTATCATAACAAGCTGCACTCACTTGATAGTTGCCTGGTTCCAACATGAAGTTACCCCCACGATCCTCGGCATATTCCTGTTCCTTGTATTCCGCCTTCGGCTTGTCGTCAATACAGAGTTGAACAAGCAATGTACCCTCCACCTTGCCTTTCAAGACAAAAGAGTTGCCTTGCGAGAGGCATTCCGCCTCGATATACTTTCCACTCTCCTTGCTGCGAAGAGCCACTTTCGTACCATTCTTGATACCCTTTATATTTCCCTTGATGACAAAATCTTGGGCTGAAGACTGGGCGAAAGCGCAACAAGACATGCAAGATGCCAAGACTGCCAGAGAAATAAGTTTAATTTTCTGATACATGATTTTATTTTAATTCGATTACACCTTATTAATATATATATAAGAATGGCTTGTTTCTATCATAGCCATTCAGAACACACAAGCCGCTACTTACTTCAGATATCTCTTGATGATTTCTGGACTGTGGGTGATGCAAAGCACTTTCCCATCAGCCCCTATCAAAACGAGGCGAGGAATGCTAGAGATAGAGTAAGCCATGGCTGCTTTCTTCAATTTAGACAATGGCAAGAAGAGTTGCGTCCAAGGCATTGCCTCTTCCTTCTCCGCTTTCAACCAAGCCTCTTTTTTCTCATCCACCGAACAAGAGACGACCTCCAACTTGCTGGCATAGTCCTTTGCCATCTGCTTCACCTTTGGGATGGCAGAACGGCAAGGGCCACACCAAGAAGCCCAAAAGTCTATCAACATCATCTTGCCTGGTTTCATCAGCGAAGAGAGTTGCACACTCTTTCCATCCTTGGTCTCAGCGATGAAGTCGGTATAGATGGCTCCATTGGCATGAGAACGGAAATAGTCGAGGTTGCGCTGGATGAAGTTGACATGCATCGTGTCGGGATTATTCGCCAATGAAACATACTGCTGATTGAAGACCTCCAAGTCGTAAGAGAAAGGCTTGTAAGCATACTGAGCGACGAGGGCTGCAGTAATCGGAGCATCGGGATGCAAACGGATATAGTCATTGCGCTTTGCCTCGAAGACAGCTGCAGCCGCCTCGTTCCTCTGCTTATAATCCTTGATGGCATCTTCATCGCCATTATTGGCAAACCAAGCACTAGCCTCAGCATAGCTGGCACTGTCTGCCGAAATCGAAGAAGCCCTGACAAAGGCAAGATAATCAGCATAGCTAGCTTGTGCCTTACCCGCCTCAACGATGATTTTTCCATCAGGTTGATTGATCAAGGCTTGCTTCTTTTGCCACATGACATCTTGCTCCAGCACGTTCTTGTCGATCTTAACAGTGATAGGGCTACCATCCAAGAACAAGCGAAGTTCAGTGGCCCATCCCCAAAATCCTTTCTGATTTCTGACGGAGAAAGAAAGGCGAGCAAATCGAGGAGTCTTGCCTACCTGAGCAGAGAGCGAGAAGTTTTCTCCCACAAACTTGGAGGAAACCAAAGCCTTGCTTTTTTGTGGATTCTCGCAATCAACGAGAGTCACCATACAGCTATCCACATTCCCCACCACCTGTCCGTTGACAGTGATGGCAGTCTGAGCCTGCGCCGTGCTTTCCATCATGAGGAGCACAGCAGGCAAAATATTCTGTAGTTTCATTTTCACCTTTATTATATATAGCTATTTAAAACCTCAACATTATAATCACACAAAAAACTTATTGGGCATCACGGACATAGCGGACGCTCATAAAATGCTCCTCTTGCATAACTTGCAAACGATTAACGGCATTTCTGCTTGGAGTAATCATACGAGCGTATGCAGCAGGTTCTCCATTAATAGAAGTAGAAGTAGCCGACCAATAATAACCGAAATCATAGTAATGATTGATACTCAAGCTAAACCCCAAGAAATAGACAGAGCCACCATAACGCATATTGAGCTGAGAGCCCTCACCATCTTGTGTCATCAGATAAGAGCATCCACTTCGCCATCCTTCCTTTTCAATGTCAGCTTGTCTCATACCCAATGCGCGTTCCAAGTTTTTCCAGTCATCATCTGTAGGGAGTCTCCATCCTTCAGGGGCATTGTCCATCGCTTCTTGCCAAGAATAATAATTGCCGAAATTATCATATATCAACTTACTCGTTTCCATACTATTAGGAAGAGCCAGGCTGCGTCTTCCCCATTTATCATTATAAGCATCTTCGTAGAAAGGAGTTCCACATCGCAAGTTATCCGTCATCCAGTCAAGATTGCCGATTCTCACCCAGTGATACTCATTGCCATCCATATCTTGAACAACGCCCGACGCCGATGGAGCAACAGATGGCGTATCATCGTCATCGCTACAAGAAGACAGACATCCAATAGCCAAGCTCAAAAACAAAATCATGGCCATTTTTCTAACCTTTTCATTTATCATATCTTTCATTTGTAATTATTTAATGTGTCAAAACTACGAATGCCCTTATTCATCAAAGTTGAAACCTAGAGAAATCATCTTGTTGCGTAATATAGCGTAACGACTTTGGCAAATAGGGTATTCAGCATATTCTTCATTGAACTCCGGTTGAGATACCGTCATTACTTTTTTCAGATATTGGCGAGTTTCCCATTCCTTGTTCTTGGCAAACTTATATTCACTATAGTCATTCAAAAAGCCGAGGGAACGAGCCAACTCATCGTTGATTTCATCTTCATATCCGATTTCATCCTTCCAACTGCTCACCAAAGCATTATAGTTCTCTACCGCAGAATAAAATTCCTTCAGAGTTGAATCATCAGACGTAAGAACAGAATAGACAATATCTTCCAACAAAGATTCAAAATAATTGGCATCATCGAATGCAGATCCATTATCCATACTGATGGCATAGCAGCGTGCCCCTACCACATAAGACGGATTTGGCACGATACCATCCCAAGAATCTTCTGCTGGAATCATATTGCCCTTGCCATCATTCATCCATCTGTTGATACGATTTACCAAAAATACAGAGTAAGGCATCATCTTGCCTATTTTTTTTGCAAGTTTGTCAATAACCAAATTAGCTGCCTTTTGTTTCTCTGCATCTGTAGTTAGATAATCATAGGTATAAGTATAATCACTGCCATAACCCACCATCGTATAAGTTATATCAAGCAACTCTGTCTTATAAACAGGCTTGCCATACATATCCTCTCCTATCTTCTCCTTGCTCAACGTATCATTGAAGAGAAGGTAAGAACCCGTCTGTTCCTTGAAATCACGTCGAAGTTGCGCCTCCACACTCTGGTCATCACCGGCAGGCACAAACTTGTTGATATCTGCATGAGATGGCGTTACATCTTCGCTATCGGAACAAGCCGAGAACGCAAACGCAACCAAAGCCATCAACATATATAAATATATCTTTTTCATTGTCTGTTGTTTTTTTTATTTCAGATAAAGCCTAGGGATTTACCAATCTTCATCACCACTATCATCAGGTTCTTGATAACTACTCTGCAATACACGTTGAGGACGCTCATTGCTACCTATTGATGGCTGGAAATCTCTCACTTTTTTAGGGATGTTCAAGACATAAGCACCATCATTCTTCTCCAACTTATAGTAGTCGATTTTTGATCGACCGTATGGATAGGAGAAATTGAAGAAAGATATGCTATGAGTGATTTCTTTGGTGTATGGATACTTGACATCGACCATATAGCGACGCAAATCAAACCATCGGTGTCCCTCGAAACAAAGTTCACGAAGTCGCTCATCACGTATTGTCTGCATCAAATCAGCCCCCGACAAGTTGACTTCAGCATCTTCGCTCAATCTTTTCTGACGAAGTTGGGTGAGCCAAATGCAAGCCTCTTCATCCTCTCCCATTTCTGCCTTCGCCTCAGCCATATTTAGGTAAGCCTCAGCAGTGCGAATAGAAAACACATCGCTTACCTCCTTATATTTACCATATGAAGCTATGCTATTGTCAATCTTATGATAGGTAGGCTTGTTTTCATCAACATCATCCTTTGTTGTGATATAGGTTACCTTTCTGGCATCCTTGTCACTAAAAAGATGGTACAATTCATCGGAAACGATCCATATAGGTGTGTTATTACTCCAACCACTAGCCTTTTGAGGATGTATCTGCAACATATTGCCCAACATACTGCTGCCATTGCTATACACAACCTCTGGATTTGACAAGTTCATCGGATATCCACTACCCTCTGTGCCTATCAGATTGTAGAGTGTTCCATTATGATTGATAGCCTTCTGCGCATAGTCGATTGCAGTTTGCCAATCCTGCATATAGAGAGCTACACGACTGCGCAAAATATACAAGGCATCAATATTAGCATGATAGATACTGAGGTTTTCATGCACATTTTCCAGCAACTGCTCAGCCTGGGTCAAATCATCCAAAATCTGCTGATACACCTCTGCCACAGAAGCTCTTTGGAATTCCTTGTCCTCTACGCTTTCAGAAATTTTGATAGGCACAGCAGGGTCGGTAGCTGCGGTAGCTGGCGTATAAGGTTTTCCATAGAGATTGGCAAGAGTGAGATAATAGAAGGCGCGCAGGAAGTAACATTCACCTTGGATTCGCTGCACCTTGGCTCTCTCAGTCTCAGTTTCCACAGAGAGATTCTTCCCCTCAGCCAACACCATATTGCAATTGTTGATTTTCTCGTATGCCAAACTCCAATACGTATCTTCCTGTTCCTCATAAGAGCTCTTGCCGTTGGTATCTACATACAAGTTCTGCTGCCAAGTAAAGTATGGGAACATGGTCTCTCTAAAGCTACCACCATCATTGTCGTATATATCTTCAGGAATATTTTCCTGCAACTCATCGCTCATAAAATGCAAGATAACATAATTGCTGTTGCGAACAACAAAGTTGTTATTGCTGATGTTGAAATATCCCTTAGGCAGATAGCAATCGCCCACCAACAACTCGTTGAGGTCATCTACCGTCTTCACTCGGCTCAAGTCCTGGGAATACTCCTTCAAGAAATCACTTGAGCACGACATCAGAGCACCCAACATGAAGGTGCCCATAATTGTATATGTTATTATCTTTGTTAATTTCATATCTATCATATATTAGAATATCACATTCAGACCCAAAGAGAAACTTGGGCGGTCGCTCAACTGAACGGTCGAGAATCCACCTTGCGTAGGCGTCTGTCCCTTCAAGGCTGGGTCGCAGATACAGAAGAGGTTGTAAGCAGATGCCGATACCGCAAGACGTTGGAAGCCGATGCGGCTCAACATCGTCATTGGAAATTCATATGTAAGACTCATGCTCTGCAACTTCAAGTAATCGGAACTGACCACACGGATATCGCTATAGTCATACATATCCCAATAATTATTTGCAATTTTAGGTATATCTCCGTAATCAGACAAATCAGACCAATGGCGGCAATACTTATAATAAGCCTCACTGTTGTAAGAAACAATGGATGGGATATTGGTATGCTTTTCATCACCTGGTTGCTTCCATCGATTCAAATAATCACGGCTATAGTTCTTGTCAGGATATATACTAGAACTATAAGCTGCCCCAGAAGCAGCACTACCATACATAGCAAAAAGACGAGTCTTGGCTCCCAAACTATATCCCAAAGACACAGATGCGCGCCAGTTTTTATATCGGAAGGTATTTGTCAAACTACCTTGAATATCCGCATCTCGTTTGCCCGATGCCTCCAGCACGGTAGTAAAGACATCATACTTGGACAAGCCACGCAACAAAGCAGGGTTGTCACCATAATCATCGAAGAGAGGTCCTCCGTCGTATGGACTCAATCCAATAAACTTATAACTATAGAACGTATTGACGGCCTTACCTTCTACGACCGCCGTGCCATCGAGGAAATCTTCGAGATCATAAGTCTGCGAGTCAGGCTTAGAATCCACAGAGTTGATTACCTTTGAGATAGAGGTAGAAAGTGTCCAACGAAAGTCCTTGTTACGGATAGCATTGTAAGTAATGTCAAAACTATATCCCTTGTTGGTGACATCGCCACCATTAATGACGTAAGAAGACACACCGTTCACCGAAGACACCTTCTTGGTCATAAAGGCATCATTCGTCTTCTTATAGTAAGCGTTCATTTCCATCTCCAAGCGATGGTCGAAGAGGCTCAAGTCAATGCCCACATTATATGAATGGGTCTTCTCCCATTTCAAATCTGGGTTCGGATGATTCTGAATAGTAGAGACAAACTCATTATAATAGGTGTCCTTGGTACCCTTTCGGATGGTCATCAATGGAGACTCGGTATCGAGCATATTTCCCTGAAAACCGTATGAAGCTTTCAAATTAATATAATCCATCCACTTCACCTTGCCAAACAAGCTACTCAAATCATAACTTCCAGAAAGTGACCAAATAGGCAAGAACTTGTCGTTACTTCGGTCACCAAACTTGTTAGAACCATCTATACGACCATTCAAGTTGATTCTCCACAATGTCTTGTAAGCGTATGTAAGAGACAGATAGGTGGAGAACGTATTGGTCAAGTTATCCGTCACACTAGGCACATTGCTTGACAACCATGTGGCGTATGATGTATAGATTGAAGGATCTATATTGCTAACAAATGTTTTGCCTCTATCTGGATAATAACCACGATTAATGGTCTTATAGCTCTTATATTTATCGGAGTTAATCTCAATACCAAAGGTAGCATAGATGTTATGCTTGTCATCTTCGCCGAAATACTTATTGGCATCCAACTGAAAACGAGCGGTATAGCTCTGGGAGTTAACTGAGGTCTTGGTCAACTCACCACCCTGTGGCATTTCTGAATCTTCAGGATAACTAATATCCTCGCCATAGTTACTACCTCTCAACTGTGCCGCATAACTAGTTTTCTCACCCCAATAACCCTCCATATCGGTATTCTGATTAGTCATGGAGAAGATGGCATTGGCATTGAGCCAATCTGCGAAATGGAATTTCAAATTGGCTGACACAGTAAAAGAGTTGGTGACTTGCTCTTTATAGCTATTATCCAACTCATTAAGTATATTATAGTTATAGGTCTCAAACTTGTTGACTTTCTTCTGATAGTAAGCATAAGTTCCATCTGCATTGAATGGATTGATGGCACGAGAAGCTGTATAAGCATAATTAAGCGGTGCCAGATTATCTTGATAATAATGGCGCTTATAATGATAGCCATTAAAAGAGAAGGATGCAGAAAGCAACTTGCTGAAAGTATTATCCAAGTTCATGGAAGCAGTATAACGCTCATTCTTGTTAACCTTGATAACATCATTGTCTCGATTATAACCCAATGAGGCATAATATCTAGACTTTTGAGAGCCTCCACTCAAACTTGCAGTATGCTGGTTAGACCAACTATCTTGACACAATAAGTCGAACCAATCAGTATTTTGGCTTTCCATCGCCGAAACTTGATTGGCAAACTCATCGTATGTGATTCGCTTATTGTTCAAGTCGTCCATTGCCTTCTCGTAACCTACGAGTGTGGCATCATTGTTATAATAATATCTAGCATCGTATAACTCACGTGACAATTGGATTCTCTCCTTGCTTGACATCATATCTACGGATCGGTCGGAATATCTCGGACGACGTTTGTAAGTGATATTGGCAGAATAGCTCACCTGAGGCTTTCCCTCGAAGCCACGCTTGGTGGTGACAACGATAACGCCATTGGCTGCCTTCGTACCATAAATGGCTGTGGCGGCGGCATCCTTCAACACATCAATACGTTCGATGTCCTGAGGATTGATACCAGAGATGGCATTACCGATACGGTTCACGTAGTCAGGGTCGTTCAATTCCTCTGGAGCAATAGCCACCGGGTCGGTGACAACGATACCATCCACTACCCAGAGTGGTTCACGGTTACCAATCAAGGTACTCGTACCACGAATACGAATCTTTGGGGCTACACCTACCTCGGCAGAGTTATTGCTGACCAAGAGGTCTGACACTTTGCCTTCCAACATCTGGTCGAGGCTGCTCATATCGGCACGTTCCAGGTCCTTCATTTTCACAGAAGTGACGGCTGAGGTAAGGCTTCGCTTGTCGAACACCTGATAACCTGTCACCACGACCTCATCCAAAGCCCCAGCATCCTCATGCATCACGATTTGCATGTGGTTGATGTTCTTGGCAGAAAGTTTCAATCTCTGCGATTGCATTCCTATATAAGAAAAGGTGAGATAAGGACCATGGTTCTCTGGCAAAACAAAGGAGAACTCACCGTTCATATCTGTATATGTACCCAAACGACTGTTGGCACACTTCACGCTGACACCTGGCAATGGTTCGTGCTTCTCATCCACTACCTTACCACGGATGGTCTTGCCACTTTGTGCTGTGGTTGGCGTTTCATCAATATCGACTTGAGAATAGTTTTTACTGGGAGTCACTTGCTTATGCGACTCGTCTTTCGATACGATGATGAATTTGCCTCCCACCACTTTATAAGTAAGGGGATGATGACTGATGACGGTCTTCACCGCAGTCTCGGCGTTGACCGACTTCAGATTGGCATTCACCTTGTACGACTTCACGTCATCATAGGCAAATTCGACACGTACTCCACTCTGCTTGCCGATACTTTTGAGTGCCGTGGGCAGAGGAGTGTTCTTGAAGTTGACGTTGAATTTCTTGCTCAATCCTTGTGCCGATGCTACGGCGACAAAGAGCAAGAGCATCAATAGGGTCGTCAACCCTCTCTTCTTTTCTCTCTTTTTCATACGCATTACTAATGTTTTTATGCTTTTGACCTTATTGTTTTTGATTAAAGATACGGAGAAATGCAAAAATCGGGCATGTTTTGAAAGAAAAAAGTTGAAAAAACTTTCATTTTTCTTTCAAAACATGCCCGATTACACACAAATTGATAGATTTTATTGATTCTCCTTATTTATCAGATTTACCACTACCTTTACCATCACATCTTTCTCCTCCGTTCGGCTTTCAGCTATCATCAGCGTCAATGCCACCAGAGTGTTGTCAGCAATACGCTTGTGCCCATCTTCGGAATACAATATGCCGTTCTTCTCCATAAACCATAGAAAAAGCATAGCGGCAATTCGTTTATTACCATCACTAAACGAGTGGTTCTTCACAACAAGATATAGCAACATGGCAGCTTTCTCCTCAACAGACGGATAAAGGTCTTCTCCGCCAAAAGATTGATATATCTGTCCGATACTGCTTTTGAAGGAATTATCCTTTTCATTGGCAAACCATTGGCTACCTCCAAACTTTACCTTTAGTGCATTAATGGCTTCCATAGCATTCTCGTAAGTGGCATGAAAAGGCTCTTCACTCGTAGTCTTGTCTATCTGCAGAGACTGAAAATCGTAACGATCAAGAGTGTCAAGGGCATATACATAGTCAGTTATCACATTGAATAGCCCAGAGTACTCACCATCCGATACTTTGTCTTGAATGGTAATGGCACGTGACATCAAGCGCACTACATCCTTGAGTTCATCGTAATGATCGAGACGACGCTTGTCTATGGCATAGCCCTTGATGAGATACTGCTTGAGAATGTTGTTAGCCCATTTTCTGAAAGCAATACCATTTTTACTTTTCACTCGGTATCCCACAGAAATAATCATATCAAGATTATAATATTCAACACTTTGCATCTGAACAACACCTTCTTTTCTGCCGTATTTCTTGGGTATCGCAAATTTTGCGACTACCGACTCCCCTGCCAATTCCTCCTTTAATGCATTGTTTATATGCTTAGCTATCGTTTTATAATCTCTTCCATACAGTTGAGCCATTTGCTCTCTGTTTAACCACACAGTTTCTTTCTCCAACTTGACCTCAAGCTGGGTATTACCATCATCAGTCGTGTACAACACAATTGATGCGCCATTATCTGTTGTAATTCTATTCTCCACCATATTCGTTATTTTTTATAAGTTTGAATACAACATAGATTTGCTACTCTATCGTCACTTGTCCATCCTTGTAACTGAACTTCGCCTTATCCAAGCCATTCAGCAACTCCAAGAGTTCCTCGATTCCGCCATCCCTTGGTGCGGCAAAGAAGAGGCGAGCGTGCATTTTCTCTGGAGAACGGAAGATGACACTCACGTTATACCACTTGCCGATTTCCTTGGCGATGTCCAAGAGCGACTCGTTGTCGAAGTAGAACTCTCCATTCTTCCAAGCAGTATATATCTCGGTATCTACAGCGTGAACGGACAGGAAGCCGCCTTGCAAAGAGGCATCCTCACCTGGCTTCAAACGCTTGGACATAGACGGCTGGGCTGAAGAGGCATTGGAGGAGAGAAGGCTAACGAGCACGCTACCCTGCAACAAAGTGACGTGGGTATCATTCTTGGAATAAGAGCGGACATTGAACTCCGTGCCCAATACCTTCGTGGAGATGCCATTCGCCTTGACGATGAAAGGATACCTCTCGTCGTGCTTCACCTTGAAATATGCCTCACCCTGGAGTTCCACCTCTCTTGTCGCCCCAGTAAACTTCTGCGGATAAACCAATCGACTGCCTGCATTGACGCTGACAACCGAGCCGTCCGCCAAGACCACCTCTGCCGTAGCATTGGATGGCGTGGTCAAGACATTGCGAACGACGGTGGTGCCTTGCGCCCCACTCTCATCGCCAGCCAGCGCAGAAGCATCAACCTTCGCACAAGCCGTCTTACTCGTCGAGATAGAGACGGGGTCGGCATCGCCCGCTTGCAAAGTCACGCCATCAGTCTGTTGGTCAGCATCAGCCTCGTATGCCACAACGGCACCTTCCGGCACGTTCAAGCCAGACTTCTGTTTGCCGAAATGCAGGATGAGCACCAAAGCCAAGGAAGCAGCTATCGCCAAGGCGATACCGATGCCTCTCAATGGGATGCGATGGTTCTCCTCCTCTTCCATATACAAGTCTGGAGTCTTGGCTTCGTCTTGCGAGTCTTCATCCACTGGCAACGAATCGGTTTGCTGCTGCATGAAAGCCTTCAGCTCATCCTGCACATTGGGAGCTGGATGAGCCACCCGCAAGAAATAATCTCTCACTGAGACTTCCTCACGTGTATAATCTTCTATCTTATAATTTTTCTCATTGTTCATATCGTTTTCCCTTCTTGGAATGTTCACCTTATTATATATAGGCACCGCAAAAGCGATACACCTTATTATATATAGATACGAGCAAGCCCCTAAATCGGGCATTCCCTCCTGCCCCGATAAAGTTCTCTTAAGGTTTTTAAAGCCTTGATAATATGTTTCTTCACGGTACTCGTACTGATATGGAGAGCCTCAGCCACCTCGGCATACTTCATCCGTCGGAGATAGCACATCTCCAATATCTGGTCGGTTGGCGGTGTGAGATGAGCGAGCATCTCTTCCACCAACAAGTCTTTCTCGTTGGAATAATCGGTGTAATACTGTTCTGCGGTATGCAGATACTCTTCGGAATAATAGCTTTGGAGAACATTGTGACGGAGATAATCGACCGCCTTGTTGCGAACGGAGGTCATCAGATAGGCATTCACATTGGACGATTCCACATGGGAGATGTTTTTCCACAGCATCGTAAACACGTCGTTGAGAATGTCCTTCGCCGTCTCCTCCTCGTTTACGATGTGCAGGGCATAGTAATACAACCGAACATAATTTTCGGTGTATATCCTCTCAAAAATCTCCTTATATGTAAGTGTTGCCGACATATCGTAAACTGAATAGTACCCAAAACTGACGGCAAAGGTAGCACAAATCACAGACACATCAAAATATTTCTTCACTTTTTTGCCAGAGAAGATATTATTTTGTAATTTTGCAACCGAAAAAGTAATAAGATTATCAATGAAAATAGGAATTATCGTTGCGATGGACAAGGAGTTCACGCAACTCAAGACTTTGCTCGGCGAGTCACAAACTGAGCGAAAGAACTTCAAGGACTTCGTCATCGGCAAGATCGGCGACAACGAGGTGGTGATGCAACAGTGTGGCATCGGCAAGGTGAACAGTACCATCGGTGCCGTGGAGATGATCGACAACTATCATCCCGACATCATCATCTCTTCGGGCGTGGCTGGTGGTGCCGACATCAACCTCAACGTGACTGAGGTGGTGGTTGCCACCGAATGCGTATATCATGATGCTTATTGTGGTGACGAGTGCGAGTTCGGGCAGATACTCGGTATGCCTGCCACCTTCAAGACTCCTCAGGAGTATGTGGAGAAGGCGCTTGCCATCAACGACTTGCCCGACAACCAGCACCCTAAGATTCATGCCGGTCAGATTGTGAGCGGCGAATGGTTTGTGGATAGCAAGGAGAAGATGCGTGGCATCCTGGAGCACTTCCCTCATGCCATGGCTGTGGATATGGAGAGCTGTTCCATCGCTCAGACCTGTCACATCTACAAGACTCCTTTCATCTCCTTCCGCATCATCAGCGACGTGCCTCTCAAAGACACCAAAGCTCAGATGTACTTCGACTTTTGGGCGAAGATGGCAGAAGGTTCTTTCAACGTAACCAAGGCTTTCCTCGAAAGCCTCTAACATATTATATTATGAACAAGATTCCAAGTTTTACCATCAATCATAACAAGTTGCTCCGTGGCATCTACGTCAGTCGTAAGGACGAGGTGGGCGGAGAAGTCGTCACCACTTTCGACATACGCATGAAAGTGCCTAACCAGGAGCCTTGTCTCCACAACGGTGCCATCCACACCATCGAGCACCTTGCCGCCACTTACCTCCGCAATGACGAGGAGTGGAAGGATCGCATCATCTATTGGGGACCTATGGGATGCCTCACTGGCAACTACCTCTTGCTACGTGGCGACCTAGAGAGCAAGGACATCGTGGAACTGATGAAGCGCACCTTCCAGTTTATCGCCGACTTCGAGGGCGAGATTCCTGGTCAGGCTGCCAAGGACTGTGGCAACTACTTGCTCCACGACCTTCCGATGGCAAAGTATGAGTCGAAGAAATATCTCGAAGAGGTACTCAATGTCATCAAGGAAGAGAACTTGATTTATCCGACACAAGACTAAAAAAGAAGAAAAAGCTACGAGTTAGATTTATTAACATTTACCATTTCAGCTTCCCATACTTCTCCTTATACCATAGTTGCCAGCCATTTACCAAGTTCTGCCAAACGACATAGGCTCCTGGGGCTACGGCAGCGAGGGGATTGAGGAAAGTAAGTGTGAGCCAGATACCTACGATGGTATTCTTCTGTCCCAATGCCTGACCGGCACTGATGCTATCGCCATAATGACGGCCGACCGCCTTGCCGATACAGAACTGGATGAGACAAACCAAGAGAGGAACGATGAGAAGCAATGCCAAAATCCATCCAGACACAGTGGCATGGAGAATGTTGCGAAGCGTCTCTCCCATCAATATCGTCAAGTTGAAACACCACATGTAGAAGCCCAAGTCCTTCACACTCTTCACCTGAGCCACAAACTTAGGAAGGAACCTCCTGCTCAGCAAAGCCAAAATCAAAGGCACGACCAGCACCGTAGTGACATTGCGGAACACCATCATACTCATATAGAGGAAGCTGACATCCGCCCCCTTCTCCACCATCGGGAAAAGTGTAGGGATGATAATCATCGTAAAGACATTGGCGATGACGGTATAGGTGGTAAGCGAGCCGATGCTGCCTCCCAACTTCTCCGTGACCACAGCCACAGCGGCTGCCGTAGGACAGATGAAGCAGATGAAAGCACCCTCCAAGACCAACTTCGTATCATAATTGCTCCCGAAGAGATAGATGGCAAGCACCATCAGTGCCGCCAAGGAAGTACGAATCAACTGGAGTACAAAATGCCAAGTCTTCGGCTTCATCTCCTTGATCTCTATCTTGCAGAACGTGACATAGAGCAAGCAGAAGAGCACCACAGGCATCAAACTGATCAAATGAGGTCCGACGGCTTCGCCAAACGGTTCCAAGAAGGGAACATTGGCAAAAATCAGATACACCACCGCTCCCAATACCAAGGAGCAAGGCAAAGCAAACTCTCTAAAAAACTTCCACAATCCCATACCTTATTCATATTAAGAAGAATCCCCTCGATGCCGAATAAGGTCATTCGACAGGAGGGGATTTCTTACGGATCCATTTATATCTCAAGCTAAAGCTTAATCCTTGTTACTGCGCTTACGCTCCAAGTGGTCGAGGATGACCTTGCGCATACGCATACTCTTAGGAGTTACCTCTACATACTCGTCCTCACGGATGTACTCCAAGCACTCCTCCAAGCTCATCACGGTCTTAGGAATCACACGAGCCTTGTCATCAGAACCTGAAGCACGGACGTTAGTCAACTGCTTTGCCTTGGTTACGTTGATAACGAGGTCGTTTTCATGAACGTGCTCACCTACGACCTCACCAGCGTAAACCTCCTCACCTGGGTCGATGAAGAACTTACCACGATCCTGAAGTTTATCGATGGCATAAGCATAAGCGGTACCAGTCTCCAAGGCAATCATGCTACCATTAGAACGGCGAGTAATCTCACCCTTGTATGGCTGATACTCCTTGAAGCGGTGAGCCATGATAGCCTCACCCTGAGAAGCTGTCAACACGTTGGTACGAAGACCGATGATACCACGAGAAGGAATATCAAACTCGATATCCACACGCTCGCCCATATTCAACATAGAGGTCATATCACCCTTGCGGCGAGTTACCATATCAATCATCTTGGAAGCGAACTCCTCAGGCACGTTGATGGTCAACTCCTCTACTGGCTCGCACTTCACGCCGTCAATCTCCTTGTAGATAACCTGTGGCTGACCTACCTGAAGCTCATAGCCCTCACGACGCATGGTCTCGATGAGCACTGAGAGGTGAAGCACACCACGACCGCTGACAATCCACTTATCAGTAGTATCCTCGAATGGCTGAACACGAAGAGCAAGGTTCTTCTCCAACTCCTTGTTCAAACGATCCTGGATATGGCGAGAGGTACAGAACTTACCTTCCTTACCGAAGAATGGTGAATCGTTGATGGTGAAGAGCATACTCATGGTAGGCTCATCGACAGCGATAGGAGGAAGTGGCTCTGGGTTCTCGTAGTCGCAGATGGTATCACCAATCTCAAACTTCTCCAAGCCGACAACGGCACAGATGTCGCCAGAATCCACATGGTCTGTCTTCTTGTGACCCATACCCTCGAAAGTATGGAGCTCCTTGATCTTGGTCTTCTCCTGAGTACCATCACGATGACAGATAGTAACGTTCATGCCATCCTTCAAGGTACCACGGTGTACACGACCTACGGCGATACGACCGGTGTAAGAGCTATAATCAAGAGAGGTAATCAAGAGCTGAGGAGTACCCTCCAACTGCTTAGGAGCAGGAATCACCTCTATAATCTTGTCGAGCAAATAGTCGATGTTGTCAGTTGGTTTGTTGTAATCCTCTCCCATCCAACCATTCTTGGCAGAACCATAAACTACAGGGAAGTCGAGCTGGTCCTCAGTAGCATCGAGGTCGCACATGAGGTCGAACACCATCTCATATACCTCCTCAGGGCGGCAGTTAGGCTTATCCACCTTATTAACTACCACGATAGGTTTCAAGCCGAGCTGCAAAGCCTTCTGGAGCACGAAGCGAGTCTGAGGCATAGGGCCTTCAAACGCATCGACGAGCAAGAGGCAGCCGTCGGCCATATTGAGGACACGCTCCACCTCACCACCGAAGTCAGAGTGTCCAGGAGTATCGAGGATATTGATTTTAACGCCTTTCCAATTGATAGACACATTCTTTGAAAGAATGGTTATACCACGCTCACGCTCCAAGTCGTTAGAGTCGAGCACTTCTCCACTGTTATCCTGGCCGTCACGGAACAGCTTACCAGCGAGCATCATCTTGTCCACCAAGGTAGTTTTACCATGGTCAACGTGTGCAATAACTGCAATGTTTCTAATGTCTTGCATTTCCTTTACCTTAAATACTTTATGAATTTGGGTGCAAAATTACAAAAAATATCGGAAAAATTTGCACGATTGCAAGAAAAGTTGTAACTTTGCACCGCATTTTTAGGGAAACCGCCGTGAGGAGGGTCTTTAGATGCACATTATTAATATATTAAACATTTAAGTAACACAGCTATGTATTTAGACAAAGCAAAAAAAGAAGAGATCTTTAGCAAGTACGGAAAGTCTAACTCTGATACTGGTTCAGC